>MDTE01200227.1_pt1 | contig 24461 bp, 16 predicted proteins | sample 811231 | NCBI WGS metagenome assembly MDTE01 (sample SAMN05326651, study PRJNA326480) | marine metagenome | isolation source: seawater | place: Indian Ocean: Red Sea | collected 2010 | reverse complement strand
TAAGATATTTTCTTACTTAGCCAACATAGCAAATATAGATCCTACTGTTATAAATAAAAAAGACGAATATTCATATGATGACATAATTAAAATTGGTATAGAAGACAAAGAATATACTGTTGATTATCCTATTGGTATCAATCAGGGAGATTATTCTATTTACAATCCATTAAAGCTTTTACAATACTATTCAACATTTAAAGACATAGAAATAGACGACGACGACATTGGTAACATAGTTGCACAAAACAATAATATATTACTGGATTCAAATAATATCGCATTAAACACGATATATTTATTTACTGCAAACAATATAATTAACAATTTGGACGAATCCTTTGATAAAAACTTATTCATTAAGTTATATTTTCCTGAGCTTTATGAGAAGAAGATAACCAGTTTAGAGTTATACAAAAGAGACATAGATAATTTGATTCAAAAAACTAAAGATATAACTAGTTCAGTTACTTTTAAAAAAACTAACGATAATTTAACTCTATTATATGAAATATATAATAAAAGAACCTCGCAAATACCATACATCGTCAATGGAATCAGTAAAGTTTTACTGACATTATATCCACGAATACTTTTTAAATTACCGCTGGATATAGTATTTAAATTATTGCAAACAAGCAGAAGTTTACCTTTGATAAAATATAATCCAGGTAACAGGAAAGAAAAATTATATAGATTATATTCTGAAAAAACTGCTGTTAATGGTAATAAGATCCCTTATCTAAATAAGTCTAAAATATTCAAAATGCAAAAGGGTATAGCAAGAGCTAAAAGCGTATCTTGTTTGATTGTAATAGATGCTGACACAGAAATCATATGTAGTTTCAAAGACAATGGAGCCATATCAATAGACTTTCCTTACTTTAAGATACCAGTAACGGTTAGTCAGATAGACGAGTACATTAAGAGCTACGTAAATCCGATAATAGAGGTAATTAAAAATTTCCTAGAACAAAGCGGTTATACGTTTACAATTTATGATAACATATATCAACCTAATATTGAAATAAATGACATGTCTTATTTTTTGAATGTTCCTGTAAAACAAAATATTAGAGTAACTAAATACATAGGTTGTTTAAATGACGTTTTTAACATTTACAAAGACGATCTTGCCAAAGAAATATTATTAAGATTCAAAAGAGTTTCAAATTTTAATAAAATGGATGATTTACAAGCCTTTATTGTATCTCAATATAGATTGAAGAAACCTACAAGTGATATAATCGTTTCAATACAGCAAAATTTCGCAATGTCCAAAGAAAATGCCGCCAAAAAAATAACAGAATTCTTGAATGATGCACAGACTGAAATGGATGTAAATGAATCAAAAAAATTAAAGATTAAATCAAATCCGGGTTTTGAAGTTCTTATAAGCAAAGAGCAATTTACAAACAATATCAATATAGTTGTTAACAATATAAATTCCATAGGTTACATGAAAACCATACCTATTTACTTAGATACCTTAATAAGACTTTCAGAGAAAAACATAGATTACATAGACCCGGAATTTATAGAGAATATGTGTAAAGTTAAATATAAGGGTTTTGAACAGGATAAAGAAAAACCCATTAAAAAAGATATACCTGTAAAACCTATTGGATTAGAGAAAAAACCCGAACTAATGGATTTTTTCTTCGATGACGACGAGGATGATGAAGAATCGGACGCAGAGGAGGAAGAGGAAGCGGACGCAGAGGAGGAAGAGGAAGCGGACGCAGAGGAGGAAGAGGAGGCGGACGCAGAGGAGGAGAAGGAGGAAGCTCAGGCGGAAAAGGAAGAGGAAGAAAAGCAAGAAATATTACCCATTGACGATATTAGAACACCAAGACCTACGCCACCCCAAAGTGTAGAGAAACAAGAATCTGAAGACGGCGATTTATTAGAAATAGACGAAGATTCAATAAATCAAGATGGTGATAATGACGATGATTCATTAGAAATTGACGAAGCTTCAATAAAGCTTGACGAGGAGGAATTATCGCCATTACCCACGCCTACACCCACGCCTACACCCACGCCTACACCGAGCGACGATGAGGAAGAAAAAATTATAAAAGGTGGAGCAGGAGACGAACTTGAGAATGATATTACAGGTATGAAATTGTCTAATCCTAATCCATTTGAGAAAAGGTTACATCAGCTAGATCCAAAATTATATTTGGTTAAACAACAGGGAAAATACAAAGCATATTCGAGATTATGTTCTTCTAATCTCAGGCGTCAACCGGTTATTTTGACTGATGAAGAGAAGAAAAAGATTGAACGTGAAACAGGAAAAGTCTATCAAGATGAAGATGCGATTAAGTATGGTTCTTCCAAAGACAAAGAGTATTGGTATACATGTCCGCGATATTGGTGTTTATTAAATAGTATGCCGCTAACAGAGGAAGATGTTAAAGCAGGAAAATGTGGAGGTAAAGTTATACCATTCGGAGCGAAAAAAGTACCAAAAGATGCATATATTTATGAGTTTAAAGGACGAGGTTCTCAAGCACCACAGATTGATAAAAAAACTGGTAATTATATTAAAATGTATCCTGCTTTCAACAAAGACGATTCTCATCCAGACGGGTTATGTGTTCCTTGCTGTTTCAACTCGTTGACTAAAGGCGATTCAGCAGTTAAAAAAAGGAGAGATGAATGTTTAAATAAAGCCGCCGAAAAAAGCAAAAAATTTACGATAGCAAAAAAGAAAACTATGATTAGAAAATCTGCCGTAGAAGAAAGAGAATACATTAAAGGTCCAGACAAAATGCCTCTCGAAATTACTAGATGGGGTTTTATACCTATCAGTCTAGAAAAGTTTTTCAGCTTTGATAATAAGAAAATAAAAGGCGAAAACAATACGGTCAAAAAGTATGAACCCTGTATTTTAAGAAAAGGTGTAGAATTTAATAATTACCAGTCCTTCATAGCTTGTATAAGCGATATATTATTTGATTCTGAGAAATCCATAATAGAAATGAAAGAAATAATGATTGAGTCATTAACTTTAGATAATTTCGTGACATTACACAACGGCAACTTAATCTCTATATTCTATGATGAATCTATAAAAGTTGATACAGAATTGTATACAAACAGTAAATATTACAAAAGTATAGATATCGCAAATGAAAAACAATTATACTTGTTAAACAAAACAATAAAATCTTTAGAAAATTTCAAAAACTATTTAAGAAGAGATGACATAACAATAGATCATACATATTTATGGGACTTAATTACAAACCCAAATGATAAACTTTTTGTTAATGGGTGCAATATGATTATACTTGAATCTACCAACGATGACATAACAAATAATATTAATGTATTATGTCCAACAAGTTATTACAGTAATCATATATTTGAAACGACATTAAGTACATTCTTTTTGTATAAAAATGATGATTACTATGAGCCTTTATATTTATATAAAGATTTGGATAGAGAAGTTAAAACCAGCAAGTCGTTTACATTTAGAGATAAAAATATTTTTCCCAATATTAAAAAGGCTATATTATTCGTTAAAGATTTGTATGACGTACAATGTAAACCGAAAAAAAGCGTATCGGATGATATCTATAAATTCAAAGAAAACCTAACGTCATTTGAAATAATAAAAAAACTTAAAGATAACAAATATATCATAAACTTACAAATAGTTAACTATAACGGGAAGGTTATAGGACTTTCTGCTACAAAAGACGGGCTTGACGGTTTTGTACCAACAAGACCATCAAGCCTAATATTAGATATTCCTTATAAATTTATGGACTCAATTGATATATGGAACGATTACTCAAATACTAAACAATTTTTGACTTTAACAGCTAAGAAAGGAATACCTTGTAAACCATTGTATAAAGTTTTAGAAGACGGTTTAATAGTAGGCATACTTACAGAAACCAATCAGTTTGTTATGATTAATCGTCCAACAGAGAATATCTACAATGATGAGTTGTCTGTTATATCAGATAATAACCATGTTATGGTAGATGTAGAAATTGCTACACTAAAAGGTACTGACAAGGAACGGGAAAGTTACATTAAAAAAATCAAAATGGAGACTAATTTTTATAATGTTTTTAGAATAACCATAAAATTGCTCTTGAATGATCCGGCAAACTATAAGTATAGAGAAGAACTCGATAATTTTATTAAGGATGACGAATTGTACACTAATAAAATGGCACTTATAATAAAGACGCTCAAAGAACTTACTAAGTTTCATATAAGATTTATAGAGGATACAGATGATAAAATAGAAGATTTTATAGATGAAATAGGAGTATGTTACAATAGTCCAGATTGTGATGACAAGAAGTTCTGTTTAACCGATAATAATAACTGTATGATTATTATACCTAAAAAACATTTGATAAACAAAGTAGACAATGAAAAAATCTACTATGGAAGATTAGCAGATGAACTTTTAAGATATAAATTTATAAGAGACTTTTTATTAAAACCTCAGGTATATCTCTCTTTGAAGAAGATTGGGTACAATCTAAAACAAAATGAAATTATATTAATAGACACACTATTAACACAAGAGTATTTTGAAAAACTGGTAGCTAAAAAGGACAACTTTTACACCAAAAACAATGTATTCGATGACATACAACCTAATACTAGTTTGACCTACGACAATAATGTTAGTTTGTTAAAAGAGAAGGATTTATCATCTGAATGCACTGATACGTTACCTACTATTAAAAGCAAGATATTAGCAAAGAATTTCACAAAGGATAGTTTTGAAATCGTATATAATAATAGTGAATTTTGTACTTTCCAATTGTTTATAGATATTATTAAAGACTATAACGATAAAGATGTAGATATTAATGATCTTAAAACTGTATTAAATAACGAATACAGTAAAATATCACCATCGTATATTTTATATCCAATATTTACCGAACAAGGTAAAGGTGATTTACTTAAATTGTCATTACAGAATAGTCATAATTTAGAAGATATAATAATTTCAGACCATTATTACTTAACCAATTTAGATTTATGGATCCTTTCGGAGTATTACAAGTTGCCTGTAATGATAGTTGCTACCACTAAATTAAAAGAAAATAATCTACTTACTTTAATATTAAACGATGTAGATGGAGAAACTTTTTATGTTATAAAACAGCCTACTATAAAGAATAACATAATACCTAAGTATTCTATGATAAGAACAAATGAAAGTATGTCAATTAAAAAAATGAGACTACCTGATATGGGAAAAAAGGTTATAGATTTTGGGTTAGCTAATTATCAGAATCAATATCCAGATTATAAGTCTTGGATAAAAACTAAACAAATAAAAAGACGAAATACAAAAGTTAAACGTTAAAGATAAAAGGCTGGTACATCGGTCTCCGCTTTTTTAGCCCTCGTCTTTTTTGGAATAAATGTATCGAAAATGATCTCTTTTATTTCTTTGCATCTCAATTCCTCCTCTTTTTTCTCACATTTTTCTTCATCTTCACCATATTTCTCCTTCACTGATGCTAATTTTTGATCGTATTTTTCGATTCTATCTTTGTGTTCTGGTAATTTTTCTAAAACTAATGCAAACACCTGTTGACATGGTTTCATAATTTGATTTGTAATGTAATGCGAATAATCTATTTCCAAATTATTATTGATAATAAATTCAGGAGTTTCAATTCTATTTCCTTGCAGTTTTTCGTCGCTTTTAATATAAGCAAACTTGATGCGATCACCAGGTTTAGGTTTATTACCAGGATCTCTTTTACCGATTCTTTCTGCCAAAACTTTATGTGCAATCTGATCTGGATTTTTGTAATTAGATCTTAGAGATTTTGTTATTACTAGTTTGTCTAATGCGACTTTACCTGACACCAGATTCGTTATAGACGTTTTTGTAAATTCAACCGCTTTGTCGATATCTTGGTCTTTCATCAAAATATCTACTATTCCTCCGTAAACGTCTTTAACTATAGGCGCATTGTCACGACGTTTCAATACAATACCCATACTCTTACGTTTGCATTTATTTATGTCTGTTTCATACAACATCCCAACATACCGTTTCTTGGATAGTAATATGAAAGGCATAAATGTCTTTTCATACTCTAAATCATGTGGATATTTCAAGAATTTAGACGCTAGATTACCTGCTTCTTGTGCTAGTTCTATAGTCATTTCCAACGCTTCTTTACCGACTATCTTATTACCCGATAAATCAGAAAGATTAAATTTGAAGAATACGGAATCTGTATCCCCATAAACATACTCCGCGTCCACATTAACATTACCTTTACTTGTTTCACACACCTTGTTTTTGTATACCTCTTCTACTATATTTTTTGCATAAATAAGTAGTTTTCTACCTGTAGCGGTTGTGGAAGCAGCTACATCTTTATCATAAAAGGTGCTAGTTTTAGCACCACATTGTCCATAAAGCGAATTAGCGGTTAATTTGATAGATAACTGTCTTTTGTCATAAATATTTGCCATAAACTCGTTGGGCGCCGTTTTAATTAATTTTTTTGTGGCTTTTCTAGCAGCCAACAATTCGTCCAAAACCGATGGCATTACGGCTCTGCCTTCTGGAAACTGTGCAAATCTGCATATTTTGTAACCCTTTTTAATCTTAATTTCGGCTCCTTTAGGTGTTTTCCTTATTTTTTCAAATGTGTCATAGGTAACATCTACGTATTTATATTTCGGTAAATTATCAAAAATATAATTCCCGCTTGAATCTCTATATCCGGTTTCATGTATTAATTCATCATCCAAATTATATTCTTTCGTCCAAACTTTACTGTCGTGTGAAATATTTTCACTAATCATAGAAGATGGATAAAGAGAACTGTAATCACAAACCGCAACTGGGTCGTCATCTGAGTAGATATTACACTTAGGGTCTAAAACAATTGCGCCTTCATATCCGTCAGCGTCTAACGATTTATCCAATACAGGAATAACCACACCTTTTTCCCTACATTTTTTAGAAATGAAACTAGTTAGTTTTATGCCTTGACCTCGCAATACCAAATAACTCATTGGAACGCTGCAAATCTTGGCCATTTCTATAAATCCGGTAATTACGTCAATTTTACTTAACAAGTTCTGAACTAGGTTACAATCCTGAATACAATATTTTGCGACAATTGCCCTTTCATCAGGACCTTTACGTGTCAAATTAAATATATCTTGAGGAGATACATCGTCTTTGGCTAAACACCATTTAACACTTTTTTGCATATTAGGTTTTATAGTTTCTTTGATCTTAAAATTACCATCATTAAAATTAATATCAAAAACTTCGAATTTTTTACCATTCATAAAAGGATCGCTTGAATGACCTGTTTCCTCAAAAACCACATAATTTTTATTTTCCAATCCATGCATATTTTTAGTATGTATAATAGTGTTTCCATCTACGTGTTCTATATTTTTTACCGAATCGCCGATAAAATAACTCGATACCCAATCTAACTTGTATGAATCCAAATTATAATCTCTTCTGAAAAGATTATACAAATCTATTTGTAATCTTCCTGTCATATTGAAATACTTTAAATTGTGTTCTCCGCTAGCAAGAAATGTCGTGGTTTCCTGAATCTTCCAGTCTTTTTGTTTACTCCAGCCCGTCGGATCTGGAGGCATCCCCGCCGAATCATTTTTATTTCTGGTTAATTTCAAAAACTTTGAAACGCAGTCTGGTCCATGCTCCATTGCTCGATCAAACATAAATGAATAATCAAAACCAAAAATATTATATCCAATTACAATATCAGGATCTTCTCTTTCTATTAGCTTTTGCCAAGCAAATAAAACCTCCTTTTCTTTATTATAACATTCTATAACCGATCCATTTACTTCACTACAGCTATTCAAGGCTATACAATGATTTAAATATGGTTTATCTTCACCATAATTAATAAAGGTAGATCCTATGAATGTAACCTTATCGCCTTCTAACGCAGGCAAATCACTGTTGAATGCTCTTTTAATGATTTCAACCTTTCTTTCTCTTACATAATTGTCTTTCAAATTATCCACCAGTTTTTTATTAACATCGCATTTTTTTGCCCTAGTTTTTTTAAGTTCAGACTCCTCTTCCTCTTCGTCTTCTTCTTCGGCTTCCTCTATGTTGTCTTCTTTGTCTACTTCAAACTCTAAAATATTTTTTGACAACATATGTTCTATTATTGCAGCCAATTGACTTTCAGATGGTTGTTTTTTTGGATAAACATTTTCTACGTTTTCGAGATTGTCATAACCAAACATAGTGTTAATAAATCTTGTTAACAGATTAGAAATATCCAAATCATAGTTTTTTTCCAATATTTCCATAAAATTAAAGGCATTCTTTTTGTACTTTTTAATTGCCAAAGGGAAATCGCCATGACTACTACTCGCTTCTATATCAAAACTGCATATCTTGTAAGGAACCATACTATCTTTTTCGGGAAGCGATTCTATCTTTTTACCTGAAACCTTGAATTCATATTTACAATTAGATACTTTATCAAAAACCTTATCTATGTCTTTATTATATACACGTATCCACCCTGACGGGCTTATATTTTTACGATGAAAGAATCTTAATATAGGTGTAATATTTGATTCGAATAAATGGAAGCTTTCTTTTTTGTACTTAAATCCTGATTTTTTGAGACACCATGCGCCTCTATTTTTATCAAACCTATTTACAATATCCTTATTTTCTTCATACCACAAATTTTTCACTTTATTGAAACACCGCATATTTTTGAAACTCAATAAAAGAAAGTTATGTTCCTTTTGACCATCAAATCCGTATAGCATTTTTTTCTTAATAATTACGGAATCGTGTATACTGTCTTCATAATACTCGCCAATAATTGCTTTAATATAATCCATAAACTCATTTTTATCACTGTTCTTCCATCTAAATTTTGTGGGGATTTTTACGAAGAAATAAGGATTGAAATCGTTTATTGATAAGGAAAAGGTTTCTCTTTTTTCGTTAATCCCAAAAATTTGGATATTGAAGTGAAAATTGCACTTGCCATATGCAGTTTCACCATCGGTGATTTCTACATCAGAGGTTTTAAAATCTACTAGCTTTATGTCGTAAAAGGACATTCAATTATATTACCTTATATAATTATAGTTCTATTCAATTTTAATTATAATTATATTCTTTATGTGTACAACGAATAAGTTATATGTAATACATTATTTGACAAATCTACGCTAATATTATTACCAGACAAATCTGTACTACTTTGTGAATTAGTTCTTAATGCGTTAAATAAACTAATAATACTGTTAGATTCATTCTCGCTATCACTATTAGTTCGTTCTCGAATATCATGCCTACATATAGGACATCTAACGCTATTATTAAAATGCTGTCTTAAACCATCTTCCGAAAAAATATGCCCACAGTGATTTATTTTCATAACAGTACTGTTTTCATTGAATTGGTTCAGCGTTATAGTGCAATAGCTGTATTGCGATTTTTCTTCGTTACTAAGATCAGAATACTGCAGCACAGTACAGCTATTATTAATTTGTTCAACTGTAGGCGAAACAATAACAGGATTGAAGAAATTGCTTTGAACGACATTTGGACCTCTAGATTGATTATTGTTTTCACGTTCAGAATTATAAGATCTCACAGGTCTAAATATCGTATTCTGTCTAGGTCTAATAAAAGTTCTACCTCGTCCGCTTTCCAACTCTCTATTTACCATATACGACAAAGACCTTTCGTTGTCCATTGAATTTTCCAAAATATATCGATACAATCTTTGATTCTCTCTGGAATAACTTAAATAACTTGCAAGCAAATTATTAGTCATATAATTATAATATAATAAAAATATGTTTAAATATATTAACTCTCTATAATTATGGAAAAGTATGCCGGCAAAGGAATAACAGGTTTGCAGAATCTAGGAAATACCTGTTTTATAAACTCTGCTATTCAGTGTTTATTCAACGTATATGAACTTAATATATTAATGGATAGAATAGAATTAAATAAAAAAGTAAACAATATACCTGATAGTATCTTGTTAATAGAGTGGAATAATTTACGAGAACTAGTCTTTAAAGACAATTGTATCATATGTCCTAATAGATTTATCAATACTATTAGAAAAATATCCAGAGTAAAAGATAAAGATATTTTTACGGGTATAGCCCAAAACGATTTACCTGAGTTCTTGTTGTTTGTTATAGATTGTTTCCATAACGCTTTAGCACGAAAGGTAAATATGTCAATAGACGGCAACATTAAAAACGATAAAGACAAAGTTGCCAAAGCTTGTTATGAAATGATGAAAAATATGTACAAAAATGAATTTTCAGAAATATTAACATATTTTTATGGAATACATGTTTCGAACATAATATCTATTAAAAATGACAAAATACTTAGTTCTTGTCCCGAACCATTTATGAACATTAGTTTATCTATACCCAATAAAAAACATGTAAATATTTATGACTGTTTCGATAACTATTTAGGAGAAGAAATTCTAAAAGACGACAATGCATGGTTTAATGAAGAAACGGGTTCAAAAGAAAACGTTATTAAAAGATTCAGAATATGGAGCTTACCTCAAATAATGATAATAGACTTTAAAAGATTCAATAATAATTTAGACAAGGATAACATCTTTATAGATTTTCCAATAGAAAATTTGGATATGCGAAAGTATGTGGAAGGATATAACGCCAGTGAATATGTATATGATTTATTTGGTATATGTAATCATCTAGGTGGAACAAGAGGAGGTCATTACAACGCATATGTTAGAAATTTAAATAAAAAGTGGTATTTATATGATGATACCACAGTTGAAGAAATAACGGACACTAATAATTTGATAACACCTAACGCTTACTGTCTTTTTTATAGAAAAAAAAATTAATACTATATATAAAGAATGAGTGATTACACAAAAAGTTTAAATAATTATTTTAGTAATTTACCTAATTTAACTAAAATAAGTACAAATAATGACGAATATTCAACCGTCAAGACAAATACAGTAAATATTAATTCAGTCACATACATTTTATCGTTTTTAGCTATTATAGTTTTATTTGTATTTGTAAGTTTTTTTAACACGACCGTTTTTAACAAATCGAATTCAGATTCAGATAACCCAATGTATAAGTTAATAGAAATCTTGATGATTTCCTTTGCTTTAGTAATAACAATGATGGTTCTATTAAATTATTTACTGGGAATTGATATCACAGCCAATTTAGAAATAGGTGATGATGCAACACCTGAAGTGGAAATAGTTGTTGAAAACGAGGTACAAGAAGCTCCTGCAATCATACAAAGACAGAAAGAAGTATTTCATTTACCGCAAAACATATATAAATACAAGGACGCAAAAGCTGTATGTAAAGCATATGATTCGGAACTAGCTGATATTAAAGATATAGAAAAAGCATACAAGAATGGAGCGGAATGGTGCAGCTATGGTTGGTCTAAAAATGAAATGGCATTATTTCCAACTCAATACAAAACATGGGAAAAATTGCAAAAAAATAGTAAATATAAAAATATATGTGGAAGACCTGGTATTAATGGAGGACATGTTAATAATAAGGATATAAAACTGGGCGTTAACTGTTATGGTTACAAACCACAGATCAATTCAAAAAATAGAAAATATATGGATAATTTAACTTTATATCCTAATAATCTTAATAACAGCGTTAAAGATAAGGAGTTACAATATTATAAAAACAATATTAATAATATTATTGTGGCACCATTTAATTCTTATTCTTGGAATGAATAATTACATATAAAAGCTCTTATAAGTATCATTAGTCTCTTCTTTTTTAATTAATTTGTCTACTATCGACGGTGTAACTGTAAACGGAAATTCTACCTTTAACGAAATGTCTTCTTCAAATAGATTTGTATCTGGTTTCATAAGACGATACAAATTAAGTTTAGTGTATACAATCTCTATACACCTCTTAAGGTTTCTTACGCCTTTCTCTTCGTTTGTATAATTATCGACTATATATTTTAATGTATCATCTGGAATAATGATTTCTTCATTATTGAAGTTAACATTCTTCACTACATTAGGAATTAAATAATCGTTTGCAATTGTACTTTTTTGTTTAACATTGTATCCAGCGGTTTGTATTCTGTACATACGATCCTTTAAGATTGGATTAATCTTATCTTCATCGTTGTAACTAAATATAAATAGAACTTTACTCAAATCAAATTCTATTTCGGAAAAGTACTTATCGTGAAACTTATCGTTCTGGCTGGTATCCGTCAAATGAGTAAGAATTCCTATAATCTCTTCGCCTTTAGGAGTATCGCTTACCTTGTCCAACTCATCAAAGTAAATCACCGGATTCATACATTTGCTTTTAATGAGTATATCTATTATTTTGCCTGAGGTTGAACCCTCATAGGTATAACTGTGGCCTTCAAGAAAACTACTATCCGTTGCACCACCAAGAGCAATAAAGGCAAACGGTCTACCCAATATTTTACTAATACCCTCTTTAACTAATGTTGTTTTACCTGTTCCCATAGGACCTTTAATAGCAATAGCGGTTCCTACCGAATTGGGATTAGAAATTAGTTGCCCAATAAACTGCATGATTTGCATTTTCGCATCATTTAATCCAAAAGTTGCTTCATCCAAACTTTGCTTAGCTTTCGACATGAAGTCGTGACATTTATCTTTTCCGTCATCTATAGTGACCGGAAGATCACAATGTTTGTTAAATGGAATTTGCATAAATGTGTCTACCCAATTTTTCACTTTATTATACTCTCCCTCACCGGGCGATAGATACTTTAATGTGTTAATTTTACGTAAAGCAATAGATTTATACAATTCAGGAATTTCGGATTCTAGCAGTGTAATTCTATACGGCTTGGTTGTAGTCGAAATACTATTAACCGTTTCCAGTTTCTTAAGAATTTTCTGCTGGCTCTCTACATCCATCTTTTTGAAATACTTAAAATCATTCAGTACATTTTTTGCTTTAATTAATTTGTTGAATTTTTTGAAATTCTTTTGTTTTACTTTATTATCTTTTTTCCTTTCCTCTTGTTTGATCGCTTTTAAATCATCATTAATACATTCCTGGTAATCTTTTAAAACTTTACTAAGTTTACCATCGCCTTTCTGTGCTTTAATCATAGACTTAATATTTTCAAGAAAATCGAGATCCGACTTTTTAGAATCTTTATCCTTTTTTGTTTTCTTGTTTTTTTCCTCTACCTCGTGTTCCTCGTCCTCTTCCTCGTCTTCATCCTCATCCTCATCCTCATCCTCATCCTCTTCCTCGTCCTCTTCCTCGTCTTCATCCTCGTCCTCATCCTCATCCTCGTCCTCGTCATATCCTTCGTCTGTAGATCCAATTGTAAAAATAATATTAAAATTTCCTTTTGAATCAATAAAATCGTCATCGTCGTCGTCTTCGTCTTCGTCTTCCTCCGTTTCCCACAGTTCTTCCTCATCTTCCTCTTCCTCTTCCTCTTCCGAAGACTTTTTCGATTTACCCTTAGCCTTAGTTTTACTCTTGGTCTTGCTTTTTTTGGATTTTTCAGTATTGGTTGCTTTAACTTTTTCGGTCATGTGTTTAGAAGGAAATAGTTTTGAAAGAAATTTTTGATATTCCTTGTGATCCATCTCATCTTCACTGGAAATTTCCGATCCTTGTTCAGAATCAGAATCCTTGGAATTACTCTTTAATTTTGTTTCAAGCTCCTTTTTTTTTGTACTGCGAAGGTTGTAACGATTCTTTTTTTTAATATCTTTAGTTGGAGCCATATTAATATACTGATAATAATAAATATTTATATACTTTCAATTTTATTTTAATTTAATAAATTGAAACGATCTAAATATTATCTTATAAATATAAGGAGGTTATGGAAAAAAATCCTAGATGTTCAAAAATAATGGGTGTACAGTTTAGCATTCTATCTGCTGAAGAAATTAGAAAACAATCTGTGGCTAATATCACATCACGAGACACGTTTATAAACGGTAAACCTGTTATTGGTGGCTTATTCGATCCAAGAATGGGTGTTCTCGAACCCGGGTTTATTTGTCCTACAGATGGACACAACTATATAGATACACCTGGTTATTTTGGGCATATAGAATTGGCTAAACCTGTATACTATATACAGTATTTAACAACTATTCTTAAAATACTTAGATGTGTTTGTGTTAAATGTAGTAAACTTTTGATTAACAAAGAAAATGCGGGTTCCTTACTTAAAATGGACGGTGAAAAAAGATGGAATCATGTTTTTACATTAGCGAGTAAAGTTAAAAGATGCGGTGATTTGACTGGGGATGGGTGCGGATGTAAACAACCAGCTAAGATTAGAAAAGAAGGTTTATCTACTATTTTTGCGGAGTGGGAAAATATGGATAGCGCTAATGAGGGTGGCGATAATCTAAGTATGAAACTAACTCCTGAAATGGTTTTAAAAATTTTCAAACGAATTTCTGACGAAGATGTAAATTTTATGGGTTTCAGTTCCTTATTTTCAAGGCCGGATTCTATGATATGTCAGGCTTTAGCTGTACCGCCTCCTGCAGTTCGACCGTCTGTAAAACATGATGCCCAACAGCGAAGCGAGGATGATTTAAGTCATATACTCGTTAATATTATAAAGGCTAACAAAACATTGGAAGAAAAAATCCAGCAAAATGCATCAGCCAGCGTAATCGAAGATTGGAGTACGGTTCTACAGTATTATGTAGCTACAATGGTGGATAATAAAATCCCTGGTGTAGCTTCGGTTGCGCAGCGTTCTGGTAGACAACTCAAGGCTATTAAAGAACGATTAAGTGGAAAACAGGGTCGTGTAAGAGGGAATCTTATGGGAAAACGCGTAGATTATAGTGCAAGATCTGTTATTACGCCTGATCCAAATCTTTCTATTAGAGAATTGGGTATTCCTATCAAGGTTGCAAAAAATATTACAAAACCTGTTTATGTCAACGATACAAATAAGAAGTTTTTGCTAAAACTCATACAGAATGGTCCGGATGTTTATCCTGGCGCGAAAATTCTTCAAAAGAAAAACGGAGACAGTATATCGTTAAGATATATTGATAGAAATTCCGTTGTATTACAAAATGGCGACGTCGTTCATAGACACATGATGGATGGCGATGCTATATTGTTTAATAGACAGCCTACGCTTCACAGAATGAGCATGATGTCACATATAGCCAAAATTTTACCAAAAGGCGATACATTTAGAATGAATGTTGGCTGTACTAAACCTTATAATGCGGATTTTGATGGTGATGAGATGAACTTACATATGCCTCAAGATGTAGAAGCAGAAACAGAATTAAGAAATCTTGCTGCGGTCCATAATCAAATCATTAGTCCTGCAAATAATCAATCCATTATTGGTATATTTCAGGACTCGCTTTTGGGTTGCTACAGATTCTCTAGAAAAGATATATCTTTTACACCAAGAGAAGTTATGAGTTTAATGATAAATGTTAATAATATTGATAGCGATATATTCAATAAAAAGGAGATGATTAATAACTTTGATATATTATCTCAAATTATTCCCCCCATGTCATTAAATCTAAAGACAAAGCAGTTTAAAGAAGGTGAGGATAAGAAAACAAGTAATAATATTATTGAAATTCAAAATGGTAAATATATTAGAGGACAAATCGACAAAAGTGTTTTAGGTTCTGGAACAAAAGGTTTGATTCATAGAATCTTCAACGATTATGGTTCAATGGCCTCGGCGAATTTTATAGATAACATACAATTCATTGTTAATGAATATATGAAGATTAGTGGTTATAGTGTAGGAATAAGTGATCTTATTGCTGACGAAAAAACTAATGCCACTATATCGCAAATTATTGTTGATAAAAAGAAAGAAGTCAAAGAGTTGATTGACGAAACACATCTAGGTGTATTTGAAAACAACACAGGTAAAAAGAATGTGGAAGAATTCGAAACAAGAATTAATAATATTTTAAACGAAGCTAATGCTAAGGCTGGTAAAATTGGCAAAGAAAGTTTAAGTGCATCAAATCGCTTCGTTATCATGGTGAACGCGGGATCAAAAGGCAGTGATATTAATATTTCACAGATGATTTCGTGTTTAGGCCAGCAAAACGTTGACGGTAAACGCATACCATATGGCTTCGATAACAGAACACTTCCACACTTTACGAAATTCGACGACTCGCCAAATGCGCGTGGATTTGTGGAAAATTCCTTTATTACAGGATTAACACCAGAAGAGTTGTTCTTCCATGCTATGGGCGGTAGAGTAGGTTTGATTGACACAGCTGTCAAAACATCGCAAACTGGATACATCCAAAGAAGGTTGATTAAAGGAATGGAAGATATCTACAGTGCATATGACGGGACAGTTAGAAATAATAAAAATAAGATTATACAATTTAGATATGGTGATGATAACATTGATACTACTAAAGTAGAAAATCAGTCAATTCCCATTTGTAAGATGAATCTGGACGAAATTTATATGTATTTAACGTTTCCTGTTGATAAAGATTTGTTGAAAATGACATTCGCACCTGAGGCTCTTAAAAAATATAAGAAACAACAGTCTGAATTGAAAATAAAAGAGAAGGAGTACATTGATTATTTTGTTAAAAAACGCAATGACATTGTAAAACATATATTTAGAAATACCGATAATTCAGTAGTGCATATACCAGTAGCATTTAGCTATATTATCAACAATATTAAGAATCAACATAATATAGTTTCCTCTTCTAAATCGGACATTACACCGTTAGAGGCATTTGAAATTATCGAGTCGGGAATTAATAAATTAGATAACAGTTTTTACTACAAACCAACCGAATTATTCAAAGCAATGTACTACTATTATTTATATCCTAATGATATATTGGTTGTAAAACATTTTAATAGAAAGTCTCTGGTATCTCTTGTAGAAATCATTATTCTACAATACAAACAATCAATTATGGCTCCTGGTGAAATGTGTGGAATGATTTCGGCACAGTCTATAGGTGAACCTACAACGCAAATGACATTAAATACCTTTCATTTTGCAGGTGTAGCAAGTAAATCTAATGTAACCAGAGGCGTTCCTAGAATTGAAGAAATCCTGTCGCTCTCGGAAAATCCAAAGAATCCTTCGGTTACTATATTCTTGAAACAACATGAGCAAACTAATAAAAACAAAGCACAAGAGTACATCCCTATCCTAGAACATACAAAACTTATTGATATTGTTAAATCTGTTGAAATTTTATTTGATCCAGACGATATGAACACGCTTATCGAACAAGACAGAACATTACTATCGCAATACAAAGAGTTCAAAAATATGTTAAGTGAATGCGTCGAAGATGATATGGATGACGATGAATCACAAAAATCTAAATGGATTATCAGAATAACTATGGATAAGGAAAGTATGTTGGATAAAAATATTAATATGGATGATATTAATTATTTGATCAACAATAGCTACAACGAAGAATTATCCTGTGTATATTCAGACTACAATGATAGCAATCTAGTCATCAGAATGCGATTAAATACCATTTTACAAAATAAAAAGAAAAAGAAAACAACATTGGATCAATCTGACGATATACACATCCTTAAAGGTTTTCAGGAACAACTACTTAATAGTGTAGTATTAAAGGGTGTTAAAAATATCGATAAAGTTATTCTTAGAAAGATTACAGATAATATCAGTTTTATCGATAGTAACTTCAAAAAGGAGGAAATATGGGTTCTAGATACTGTAGGAACCAATTTGATCGATATTCTAGCATTGGACTTTATAGATGTAACGAGAACATACAGTAATGACATTATAGAAATTTATAAAATATTTGGTATTGAAGCTGTGAGGCAGTCTATATACAATGAACTGGCAGAAGTTATTGAATTTGATGGTACATATATTAATTCGCATCATATGGATCTGTTGTGTGATAGAATGACCAGTTCTATTAAGTTATGTTCCATATTTAGACACGGTATTAATAACGATGATATCGGTCCAATAGCCAAAGCCTCATTTGAAGAAACGCCTGAAATGTTCTTGAAAGCGGCCAGACATGCTGAACTTGATCATATGCGCGGTGTTTCTGCGAACATTATGTGTGGACAAGAGGGTTTCTTTGGTACCAGCTCATTTAAAGTTGTGCTTGACATCGACGAAATGGCGAAGATTAATCCACAGATATTTGAAGCCAAAAAATCTAATATAGATGACTTACTTGACAAGATCGAAGATCCAAATGATGAATGTAGCTCAGCTAATATTTCTATACAAAATAATGTTGCTAATATTAAGACAAAGGATAACGTAGATGATGACGACTACAATATTACATTCTAAATCGCTTAAAAATATTTACATTATTATATATAATGTTTTTACTGGAAAAATGCCTTTTTTTTGAAATAATAGAATATGTTGTAAACAATACTATTTTTTCATCAAAGGATGAAAAAATAATTTGCAAAAGTTTATTGTACTGTTTAAATGTAAAGAGATATCATTTAAAGCATTTCAAAGTAGATTTATATAATAATATATTTACAAAGCAGGAAATTAAAGATAAGTGTCTAGAGGTTTTTTCGAAAGCACAATTTCATTTCAATAATTTTAAAAAGTTGATTAAACAATACAAATACAAAAAAATACCACTTATAAATGATTTAGATTTCCTCTCTTTATCGAAGATAGATATCGATTATAATATTTGTACGATAGTCGATAAAGAAGTTAAATACTGTTTTAAAATAACAGATTTAATAAAAATAATCAATAATTCTTTATTATCAAAGATAGATTATTTTTATCCTGACGCAAAAGAAATTAAAAATCCATACAATAATTTGCCTTTTGATAAATCTACATTGTACAACATTTACTTTAATATTAAAAGTTCAAATGTAATTATGCCAGTTTTGTTTCACTTGTATATGTTGGAGGGGTTTGATTTGAAAAACTTCCAAAATAACCACGAAACGCTTTTAAGAGATATGTTAATTAAAAATTACATCAATTCGATAAGTGACAATAAATTTATAATGCAAATGAGAAAAATGTTTAATGACGCAAGAACAATAGGGATAACTAATAAGAAACGATTTAAATTAATTCATCCATCTATTAAAGGTACAGAATTAATAAAAATATTCAAACCATTTGTAAAAACATATTTGAATGTACTTTACACTTTAAATATCAGTAAAAGAGTAACACTGAAGAATGAGTTATATAAAAAAATAACGGCATTTTTCGTAGAGAACCCTAAATTCGGAAGACGTTTTCAATCTAAGCACAATTTATTTGTTTTTGGCATTGATAGAGTTATTATTGATTATAATTTACAAGTCAAAAATAAATATCATTCAATAGATATTCAAAATGTATCTTTACCCAGTTTAACCGAATGGGCAAGCAATAGATATGGACCACCTGTACCACCGCTTGATTTGTTATCCAATACTAATGATCGTTTGATAGAAGGCAATATACAGTGGAGAGCACCGGTCGGGGTCGAGGGTGAGAGCGAGGTTCACCGCCTTGATGACAGCGAGGATGATGAAGATGATGAAGATAATATGCCAATGTTAATACCTGATGTATCAAGCGAAAACGAAACTTTAGACAACAGAGATCATGAGTATGAGTTGTTTGTTCGAGCGCTTACAAATAATGGCGAATAATTATCTTTTTCTAAATGTTCTTCTACCACTTAAACGCGTTCTTCTACCGCCAAAATGTGTTCTTCGCATTCTTCTTCTTCTTTTTCTTGTTCTTAATTTAGGTATTTGGTATTCCTCTATTATAAAATGTGCTATACTAACGGTATCCGTTTCACCGTCAAATACTTTAGCATCATCACCTGATATTTTTGCTATTGTAGGGACTTGATTAAAATTCTGCCAACCATCTAAATAGTGTTCATCCACATTATCTGTATTTACGGATGCTATATCGACGTTTCTATCGTTGTATCCCATGTTTCTTATTATTTTAGGCACCTCATTCCATGATTTCTCCATGGCAACGCAGTGCGGACATTCAGGTGAAAAGAATTTTACTATAATCGGTTTTTTACGTTTGATGTATCTATTATATTTTTGAATTTTTTTCAAATCTTTCGGTTTATTTATTTTTATTATTTGCATCTATATATTATATACAGATTATATATAGATGATTAAATTGATAGTACCATTCATAATTTTTTTAATTGGAGTATATATTTCATTAAACTATTCGAGTCAATCATTCAAAGATGGTTTCTCAAGTGAGACCGGTGATTGTCCTGATTTATTAATACAACAAGGCACCGAACTACACCTTTTAAACACTAAAAAAGCTAGAATTCCTGGCGTTAATCCAGTCAAATTTGATAATTTAGAAGAGTATATCGAATATCTTGACTGGCAAAATTATCATGGAATCAAATGCCCTGTTTTACACTTTGAAAAACAATATGATGTACAGGGACAAGAAATTTATAGAATAAAAGACAATGTGGCAGATGAATTAGATTTACCTATATCTAAAAAATATGACGGTGAATTGTCTAATCTAATAGACGCTAATTACAACGGAAATAATAATGTACATTTTCAAGGTTATGACAAAGATAACCAATATGTAGGTCAGTACAATAAATTAGATAAAAATTTCAAACAGGAATGTAAAGGGACAAATTTAAATGCAATGCATACCTGTTGGTCTGGAGAAGAAGCATCAAAAGCTGCATTTCCTGATAAAATAAATTGAAAAATGATAAATTATATTTAATATCTATAAACAATGGATATTAAATCACATATTGATTTTAATAAAATAAAATTATTGCCTCCCCCTAGACCTGGATTACGCCGTTCATGGGCAGACTCTTTCAGTCCGTTAGAAATTGCATCTATCGCATCATACAATAAAAACCAATCCATCAAAGAACTTAACAATCTGTTCGACCATATTAACGAAATTAAATATAACAAGCTCATTTACAGGGAATATGCTTTGAAACTGACACCTATCTTTAAAAAATATTCTAATATTGGAATTAATCATACAACAATGTATAAAAAAATAGTTATAGACTATTTAATCGACGTTAACCATACTAGGTTTGTTTGACTCTGTAGATTTATCTTCATCCCATGTTGTTAAATAATTATTATCTAAATTCGCTAAATGATTTTTTATATCCACATCACATTTTTCATTGTATTCTGGATGACACCATCTACCTAGAGGTAATACCTGCGGTTTTGTAATTAAAGAACGGATTGCTGTTGTTAAACGAAACATATATTTAATCTAAATAGATAATTATAATATCCTTTCAATTATTAATTATTTAAGTCCACATTACATTTTTTCCAAAAATCAATACTATCTGGTAAAGGATTGTAAGCATATTTAATATCTAATAATTTTACTAAACATTTAGCAAATCCTTTTTTCCTTGCTCTAGTATGGGTCCAAATTATTACTGCTTTGTTATTTTCTTTTATACAAAAACAAGGCAATAAATATAAACTACCCTTACAAAAGATATCATTTTGACTTTCTCCTTTTTCAAACATTTTGTATGTTTCATTTACTCTTAAACCATATAAGTTACCATTTTTATAAGCATCTAAAATACAAGTTCTATTATTTAAAAATCCACTTTTATCATCTAATAATTCATCATATAAAAACCAAAAATTTATACTATCGTCTATCTGTTCTAGTCTGATTTCCCCCCAATCTTCCATATATTTAATCTAAATAGATAATTATAATATCCTTTCAATTATTAATTATACATTCATCACAATATAATCGTTTTCTGGGTCTCTCATTACACAATATGCACATAGGTTTTTTTTTCTTGCATGAACTGGCATGCAAACTCTTAAGCCACCATTGTCTACTCCTAACTTTTAATTTATTTGGAGCAGATTTCTTAGGCACGTTTAACAAACCACTTACAGAAATAAAAATCACATATAATATAGAAAATCTCATAGTGTTCTATATTATATCTTTAAATATTTAAGTATGTTTGCAATAGCGGGTTTTGACATTTTTCTACTTTTACCTGTTGTAGTTTCCACCATTAAACCGTCTAAACATGTCGAATCATTTTTCAAGGCGTCCACTAAAGACCCTAAGCTATTATATTCCTGCATTATACGTGAGGCAATCGTCAAACTAACGCTTGGTATCTGGGTTAGCATTATAATGTCTATGTTTTCTAAAGTAATATTATCTTTCTTAGCGGTCTTGATCGTGGTTGAATAATCTTTTTCTGAGTCTACACTCCTTAAATAATAGCTTTCCTTCTTTTCTTTTATCAATTTACAATAAAACCTACAAAGCATTTCAACCGTTTCCTTCAAATTCTTTGTTTTTACTAATGAAAAACCTTTGAAATATAAAATGGAAAACATACTGGAATACAGTGCTTCTTTTGTAACTGGATTTTGTATGGGTGGCGGAGTAAAATAGTCTAAATCGCCTTCCACCAAATAAACTATATTATGATTGTGTAATCTATGTGCGTCCAACCTCATGGACTGTTCATGATATCTCCCATCTTTTATACTACTTGCCAAATCCTTCAATGTTTTTCTTTCGAAAATTAATAAAGCGTTACCGGAAACATCGTTGAATACTATGTCCCCTAATTCTAAATTACTTTCCTTGAATTCAATATCTTTTTCCTTAATAATTTTTATCAAAGCCTTTTCTCTATAATCTATTTCTACATTAATCATTCAAAATTATAAATTTATAACTTTAAATGATTTAATTCTTATTTTTGTTGTTTATGCGAACAGCATACAGTCGATCTGTATAAAGCGAAGACAATCGAACGCGATCTGCCGGCTGTCGAGACTAATCCTTGTTTGGCGTTGCCGCCACCCTGAGGTTTGTTTGTGTAGAGGTTTGAGTTTATTCCTGCCATTATACTATTAATATATATTTTATTTTTATTTAAGGATGTGGTACTATACTATGTTAGGCTAATGGATATTGCTAAATCTATAAACAATGATGATGATATTGTAAAGATAGGAAATGAAGAATTATTATTCAACCCCTATAATCCAAATAATACAGAGATTACATTGGATAATATCCAATCTATTCTAGGTAAATATGGGGTTCCTAAAAAGGTAGATAACATAGTATTATATCAGAGAGCGTTCGTACATAGGTCTTATGTAAAGCGGCCGTACTTAGAAAATGTAGAACAAAATATTAAAATAGCCGAAAAACCTTCTGATTGTTTGCCGTTACGACAAAAGTCTAATGAGAGATTAGAATTTTTAGGGGACGGAGTATTAGAGTGTATTACCAAATATTATTTGTACAAACGTTTTTCTAAAGAGAATGAGGGATTTATGACTGAGAAAAAAATTGCTCTTGTTAAGAACGAGGCTATAGGAAAATTAGCTATGGACATAGGGTTGAATAAATGGTTCATTATTTCAAAACATGCAGAAGATAAGAAAATACGAACTAATCTTAAAAAATTAGGGTGTTTATTTGAAGCTTTTCTGGGGGCACTTTTTCTGGATTTTAATAAACTATCAATCAAGGATGAGGACCAATGGTTTGACAATGTTTTTTCAACTGGACCGGGTTTTCAGATTGCACAAATTTTTGTTGAAAACATTTATGAAAAACATGTAGATTGGACTAGTTTAATTAATAATGATGATAATTACAAAAACATACTTCAGGTTAAAATACAGAAGGAATTCAAAGTTACACCTGAATATTTAGAAATATCATACTCTGCTGAAGAAGGATATGAAATGGGAGTTTATATATGTTTAGGTCAAGCAATACACGAAGCTTCTATAGATAAATCATATAATTGGAGTGATTTTAATTCATTTGATGCTATAAAGACTAAACTTAATGATTCGCAAAAATTATTGATTTTCTTAACCAGTAGCAAACACAAAATAAAGAAAAAAGCTGAACAGGATGCATGTGATAAGGCTCTTAAACTCATAAATGGTTAATCATAAACTTTTAATATGTATTAAATTTATAATGAGTGCTCAATTATTGGATTCTTTAAAAAAAAAGCCAAAACCAAAAGAATTCGCATCTATAGGAATCAAAGTTCCTCTAGCCAAAACAGACGTCGTTATTAATACTAAAATTACAAACAAAACGTCTAGTAAATTAGTCGATAGAAAAGAAATATTACAGAACTTAAAAAAAAGAACTATAGAAGATTTAGAGGCAACAAAAGTGTCTTTACCTAAATCAAGCAAAAAAAAACTCAGACTTAAAATTAAAGGAGATACCGATGAAGATGCTCTTATATTGGATGCCGTAAAGGCGGTGCCTGTAAAAGCGGAGCCTGTAGATGCGGAGCCTGTAAAAGCGGAGCCTGTAGATGCGGAGCCTGTAGATG
>MDTE01133031.1_pt1 | contig 24464 bp, 24 predicted proteins | sample 811231 | NCBI WGS metagenome assembly MDTE01 (sample SAMN05326651, study PRJNA326480) | marine metagenome | isolation source: seawater | place: Indian Ocean: Red Sea | collected 2010 | reverse complement strand
CTTCCATGTCTTAAGACAAAGTACCATCGGCGCAGAAAGGCTTGACTTCCGAGTTCGGAATGGGATCGGGTATAACCCTTTCGCAATAATTACCAGGCACGTCTTTATAATAATTATTTACTAAAATGCAATATCTAATAAGTAAAATTTATTATATAAAAACATAAAAATAAGTATGAATTTACCTACAAATAAAAGCTTTGGTCTGACATTTGGAACTGTATTCCTCATAGTCTTTTTTTATGTTTTCATAGAGTATGATAATTCAAATCTTTATTTATCAATATTATTTATATCAATTATTTTTTATCTGTTAGGATTTTTAAATTCGAAAATACTTTATCCTTTAAATTTCATTTGGTTTAAATTTGGAATATTTTTAGGCAAAATAGTTTCACCAATAATTTTAGGTATTATTTATTTTCTTGTAGTTACACCGACTGGAATAGTTATGAAAATTTTTAAAAAAGATTTATTGGCTCTAAAATTTACTGATAAAAATAGTTATTGGATTAAAAGCAAAGAGACTAAAAGTAAAATGAAAAATCAATTTTAAATAATGATAAGTTTTTTAAAAGAATTTTGGGAATTTTTAAAAGAAAGAAAAAAATATTGGCTTTTACCGATTATAATTGTTCTTGTAATATTTGGAGGATTAATAGTATTAACACAGGGTTCTGCTGTAGCACCATTTATTTATACAATATTTTAAAGTGACATCTATATTAGGAATTTCTGCTTTTTACCATGATAGTGCTGCTTGTATTATAAAGAATGGAGAAATTATTGCTGCTGCCCAAGAGGAAAGGTTTACTCGAATAAAACATGACTCACAATATCCTTATAATGCAGTAGATTTTGTTTTGAAATATTCAAAAATTACACTTAGTGAAATTAACTATATAGTTTTTTTTGAAAAACCCTTTTTAAAATTTGAAAGATTACTTGAAACTTATGTGGCTTTTGCACCAAGAGGCTTTTTATCTTTTAGTAAAGCTATGCCTTTATGGATTAAGGAGAAATTATTTCAAAAGAATTATTTATTTAACAAATTAAAAAGTCATGATGAAAACTATAAATCTGATAAGAACATATATTTTTCTGAACATCATTTAAGTCATGCTGCTAGTGCCTTTTATCCATCGCCATTTGAGGAAGCTATAATTCTAACTGCTGATGGTGTTGGTGAGTGGGCTACTACAACTGTTGCAATAGGAAAAAAAAATAAATTAGAAATAAAAAAAGAAATTCATTTTCCTCATTCTTTAGGTTTACTGTATTCAGCGTTTACTTACTTTGCAGGCTTTAAAGTAAACAGTGGGGAATATAAATTAATGGGCTTAGCCCCATATGGAAAACCATTATATTTGGATAAAATTAAAAAAATAGTAGATATTAAACTCGATGGTTCTTTTAGACTTGATCAAAGTTATTTTAATTATTCAACAGGTTTAACAATGACTAATAATAAATTTCATAAACTTTTTGGTCAAAAACCACGTAATCCAGAAACAGAAAAAATTAATCAGTTTCACATGGATATAGCGGCATCAATACAAAAATTAACTGAAGAAATAATAATCAAATTAGTCAAAAGTATAAAAAATGAATATGGAATAAATAATTTATGTCTTGCTGGAGGAGTTGCTTTAAATTGTGTCGCTAATGGTAAAATATTAAAAGAAAAAATTTTTGATGATATATGGATACAACCTGCTGCTGGGGATGCAGGTGGGTCATTAGGCGCAGCTTTAGCCATGTGGTATGATGAATTGAATAACAATCGAAGTATTAATCAAAATGATGGCATGAAAGGTTCTTACCTAGGCCCAGAGTTTACTCAAAAAGAAATTGAGGATAGTTTGAAAAATAATGAAGCAGTTTTTTCAATACTAAATGAAAAAGATTTAATTGATCAAACAAGTGCTGATTTGATAAACGGACTAGCCATAGGATGGTTTCAAGGTAGGATGGAATTTGGCCCAAGGGCTCTTGGCGCAAGGTCAATATTGGCAGATCCAAGATCCACAACCATGCAAAAAAATTTAAATTTAAAAGTAAAATTTAGAGAGAGCTTTAGACCATTTGCTCCATCAATTTTAGAATCTGAATTAACTAATTGGTTCGAAATTAATAAGAAAAGCCCATATATGTTGTTAGTAAGTGAGATTAAAAAAGAAAAGATTATCCCAATGTCAGATGAAGAGAGTAAATTATTTGGAATTGATAAACTTAATATAAAAAGGTCAGAAATTCCCGCAGTCACTCATGTAGATTATACAGCTCGAATTCAAACGGTTAGTAAAGAGACAAACGAAAGATATTTTAAACTACTAGAAAATTTCAATAACAAAACAAATTGTCCAATATTAGTAAATACATCTTTCAATGTTAGAGGAGAGCCGATAGTAAACACCCCTGAGGATGCTTTTAAGTGCTTTATGGGTACAAATTTAGACTCACTCGTAATTGGAAACTGTTATTTAAAAAAAGAATGGCAAAATAAAAAGTTAAAAGTAGATTATAAAAATAAATATGAGAAAGATTAATTTTTTATGCAATTTTTTTTTTGATATAAAATAATTTTTTTAAAAATAAAATAATTACTGAATAATTAAATATTATTTTATAATCCAGATTAATACCTAGGTTATTTAAATTTCCAATAGCAAAACTTTTTGACATTTTAGTAAAAGCATTTTTCTTCTTTTCCTCAAAACATCCATTTACGGTTAATGTGTCAAAACCAAAATCTTGCTTAAATATCAAATATAATGACTTAGAAAACATTTCTATATCAGGGTCTAAATTTACCTCTTCAAAAATGTCATTTGCTAAATCAACTTTTACTCTAATTTTTAAGTCTTTAAACTCAATTATTATAGGTTGAAAAAAATTTAAAACTTTTATTTTGGACAACAACTTAACTAAAATTTTTGAGTTCTTTGAAAAAATTCTTTTTTGATACAAAGAGTATGTTTCTTTAAGTGTTTTAAAATCATAAATCTTTTTATTATCCATAATTGTAAAATTTTTTTCATTTTCATATATTTCTTGCCAAAATAGATAACCTTCATTTTCTTTTTTTGGATTATCTAAATCAATTAACTGATAAGGTTTTAAAAATAAAATATTTGAATTCATATCTTTTGTTTTTTCAATTATTTTAGCTGGTGTATTAATTGAGTCGTTTAAATAAAAATTATATAAATCACAAAACTTAATAAAACTTGCAAATGGAATTGTGAACTTTGCGTTTAAAATTTTACTTTGGTTTTTTAAAGTCTGAATTTTTTCTTCAGCTGAATTTTTTCTCCAATTTAAATTATTTTTTCCACCTTTCCAAGCTGCATAACTAAATTGAGTAAAAAGAAAATCGCATTCACCATAGAGTTTTTTGAAATTTTCTAACTGTGAATTAGATTTTAATGGACAATCATTTATGTTAAATATTTTTTTTCCATTTAAGTTAATTATTAACGCGCTATCATAAAAATCACATGTCTGAATTTTGATATCAAAATCATCATCAATTAAATATGGGACGTTGTTATCTAATTCTATAAATTCAAAATTTTTAACTTTTAAAAAATTTACCACTCTTTTATCTTGGGTTTTTTGAAAAATAAATTTTACTTTTTTTTGTTTTAAAATATCTTCATAATTTAATAAAAATTTTATTGAAAAATGATCTGGATGCTCATGAGAGATCCAAATAAAATTTACTTCGTCTAAAATACTTTCAATTTCATCTTTTTTATTTTCATATAATAACATCCATCCGTCATCAAAAGATGTACCTGAGTACCATGGATCAGTCAGAACTGTTTTTTTTCCGTTTGAAATTAATATGGAAGCGTGGTTTATGAATTTAATAAAATTTTTCATTTAGAAAGTTTTTATTTACTATATTAAGATGAAATAATAATAAATAAACTGTACACTTTGAACACTTTAAAAATACAATGAAATACAAAATAACGTTTTTATTTGATATTAATAACGATTGGATTAAGGATTATTTTGATAGTTATAATTTTGAATTTAATAAAAATAAAAAATTTTCAATAAATACCACCTATAATTTAGATAATATTCGAAAACAGGACGTGGTATTTCCATTAAGTTATACTAAGATTCTCAGTGAAGATTTTTTAAAAATAAATAAAGAAATAATAATAGCGCACCCAAGTAAACTTCCAAAAGATAAAGGATTTGCACCTTTAGCCAATCAAATTTTAAGAGGACAAAGTTATTTCTATATTTCATTAATTAAAGCAGAGCAAAAAGTTGATGAGGGTAAAATTTATATTCAAAAAAAATTTAAACTTAATGGTACTGAATTAAATTCTGAAATAAGGAAAGCTCAAGCTGTGAATATTTTTAGGTTGATAGATTCATTTTTGCAAAATTTTCCTAAAAATAAATCCTTTAGACAAAAGGGAATTAGAACATTTAACAAAAGAAGAAAATCAAAAGATAGTCAGATTGATATAAATAAATCAATAAAAAAACAATTTAATCTATTAAGGGTTGTCGATAATGAAAAATATCCTGCATTTTTCATATTTAACAAAAAAAAATATATTTTAAAAATTTATAAATCAGAAGATCCTTTGATTAAAAATTTTAAGTTGAGATTTATTGTTAAAAAAACAAAAGAATTAAAACAAAAAGAAATTAATAGTTTGATAAATTTAAAGAAAAAATATTGGAAATATTCAACAAAAAGTCATGAAGAATGGTTTAAAAAAAATATTAAAGACAATGATATACATTTTTTAGGAAAAAAAAATGAAGAAGTAATGATGTATTGTTGTCTTAGAGAAAGAGAAATAATAGTTAAAAAAAATATAAAGAAATTCTATTACCTAGATACTTTGTGTTCATATAAACAGTATAATAAAATTTTTTCTTTTATGAGTTTAATAAATAAAATAATCGATAAAAATTTTTGTATTCTTATATGTGATAAAAAACACGTAAAATTTTATCAAAAATTTAATTTTAAAATTAGCAAGAAATATAATTTTACAAATCACACTATAAAAAAATTTAAAGTATTATTTAAAATAGATAAATCAAATAAAGACTTCAATTTTTTTTCAAAAAGAAGAATAAATTTTAAAATATGAGGCCCTTACCTGATAGTGTAAATTTTTGGAAAAAACAAATAAATTTAATTAATTGGTTAAAAAAACCAAAATTAGTTCTACAAAATAATAGCAATAATTTTAAAAAATGGTTTTCAGACGGAAAATTAAATGTTTTTCATGAATGTATTGAAAAAAATATTAATAATGGCCTTGGAAAAAAAACAGCAATTTATTTTGTTGATAAAAATTTCTCTATTAAAAAAATATCTTATAATGAAATAAAGCAAGCTGTTAATTATCTTACAAATTTTTTAGTAAAAAACTATAAGATTAACAGTAAATCAAGAATAATGATTCATGCCTCGGCGTCTTTTGAATCTGCTATAGCAATGTTGTCATGTGCAAAAATGGGTATATTTCAATCTGTTATTTTTGAGGATCTTAAAAAAGAGGCAATTAAAACAAGAATTAAAATATTTAAACCAAACTTAATTATTTCAAGAGATAATGATGAGAATATAAAAAAAAATTTTAAAGATATTGCTAATCAGAAAAAAAATAAATTTAGTTTGCTTATTTTTAGAAAACAAAAAACTTTATTAAAATATAATTTTCTCAATTCAACCGATGTTCTTAAACATAAAATAAATAGCAAAACTAATTTAATTAAACTAAACAGTAACAGAAAATTTTTTACATTATTTACATCTGGAAGCACAGGAGAACCCAAAGGTATAATTCATTCAACTGGAGGTTATTTATTATATAGCAAGTTCACTTGTAAAAAATATTTTGGCATGAATGAAAAAAGTATAGTTTTGACGGCCTCAGATGCTGGATGGATAAATGGCCATACTTACGCATTATATGGACCGTTATCTTTTGGATCCACAACAATTCTAGTTGAGAAACCTATGCTTCTTTTAGATATTAATTTTTTAAAAAAAATAATTAAAAAATTAAAAATTTCAATTTTATATTTACCAGTAACTTTAATAAGGTTATTAAAATCAGTTGCTGAAAATAAAAAAATCAAATCTAAATATTTACTTACAATAGGCTCCATGGGAGAACCCTTAGCTCCATCAGTAGGAAAATGGTATGCTAAATTTTTTAAAATAAATAAGCCAATAGTTAATACCTACTTTCAAACTGAAACAGGCGCTATCATAACTGCACCAAAATACAATTCGCCCTTAAAAAAAAATCCACATGGAACAGTGGGCAAACCCTCAAAAATTTTTGGTATGAATTTAAAAAAGAACCTTAAAACAAATAAAGGAGAAATTTTATTAAAAAATTCATGGCCTGGATGTATGATAGACGTAATAAATGGCCGCAAAGTTTGGGATAAATATTGGACTGAAGATGGTCAGTTCAAATTATTTGATATAGGATCTTTTGATAAATTTAATAATTTAAATATTCATGGAAGAAATGATGATGTTATTAATATTAGGGGCCACAGGGTAGGATCAGAAGAAGTTGAATCAATTGTATTAAAAATAAATCAAGTTTCTGAAGTATCAGCAATAGCTATTAAAGACAAACTAGAGAGTTCGAAAATAATACTTTTCGTAGTTCTTAAAAAAAAACTGAATGAAAATAAAGAAGTAATTAAAAAAAAAATTAATTCTCAAATAATCAATTATTTTGGAAGTTACGCAATACCAGAAAAAATATTTATTATAAATTCTCTACCAAAAACTCGAAGTGGAAAAATTTTGAGAAGAATTTTGAGAGATATAGTAATAAAACCACTCAATAAATCACTTGGTGACCTAAGCACATTACTTGACAAAAATTCTGTTATTGAGGTAAGAAAAGTAGTTTCTAATGAAAAATAATAAAATTCAAAAACTTAAAAAGATTTTATCCAAGAATCTTAAAGTATCCATTGAGGAAATAAAAATTAATAATTCCTATAAAGATTATACAAAATGGGATAGTTTGAATAACGTCAAAATTTATTTAGACATAAAAAAAGAGTTCAAAAAGAATATTGAAATGTCAAAATACATGAGTTGTAAAAAAATAAATGATATACTAAATATTATTTAATACCATTGATATACCACCAAGACTGAAATAAAGGAAGTTGATCGAATTCGTATGTGAAAATTTTTTTTTTTCGAAAATTTTTAAACAAAGATAAAAGGTGTTTTTTATTTTTTGGTTGAAATAATACTGACCCTCTTATTCTTTTATTTGGATGATTTTTATTCCATTTAATCAAATTATTTTTTTTATCAACTACATCTATATATTTTATATAATCATGCTTATCTGAAAAAAAAGAAAAGAAAAATTTGCCATTTGGTTTTAATATTCTTCTTACTTCAGATAAAAACTGATTAAAATTCAAATTATAGTAAACACACTGTAAACCTACCACCATGTCAAAAGAATTAGCAGGAAAAGGAATATTTGGACTATTCTCCCATAAAAAGGTTTGTATATTTTTTATTTTATTTTCTTTTATATAATTTTGAGATCTCATAACTGAGTTTTTTGAAACTTCTAAACCACTACATTTAAAGCCTTTTTCATTTAAAAAGATTAAATTTGCCAAAGTTCCAAAACCTATTTCAAGTGCCTTTCCATGGAAATTTTTTTTTAATTTAATTTCTCTTCCAGTATCATTAAAATATTTCAATTTGTTTGTAGGGCTTTTTCTTAAATTTGAAATATATCTTATTAGAGGTTCAGTTGGATACTGATTTCCAACCCAATTTCCTTTCTCTTGAGAAACATAATAATCATTCCAAATATTTGACGTTATATTCTGCTGATTTGTAATATTGTGTTGCTTAAATTTCATAAATATTAGGATATATCTTTACTATATAAAAAAATAAAATACACAAGAATTAATGTTTATTTTAAGATTCAGATTAATAAGATATCTAATTACTATTATCAGACTTATTTACCTTACAAAAATTAGAAATAAAAAAATTTTAAGGAAAAATAGTAAATTTAATAAAGATGGAACTTTAGAAAGAAATATAAAGTCTGCTCTTAGTTTAAGAGATTGCTATTCAGGTGAAAGATCATCTTATTTTTTAAACAGAATTGAAAATATAATTTCTAAAAATAAAAAAAAAAATATGAAAATTTTATTAGTGGGTCCAAGAAATGAGGGTGAAATATTTAACTTTTGGTCACATAGTTTTAAGTATAATAAAATTAGTGCAATAGATTTATTTTCGTATTCAAAAAAAATAAAAGTTTGGGATATGCATCAAATAAATAAAATTAAAAAAAAATTTGATCTTATCTATTTTGGTTTTATTCTTAATTACTCGAAAAACATCAACTCTGTTATTTTAAAATCTAATAAAATACTTAATTCAAATGGTTTTGTAGGAATTTCTATTGAATACGATAATTGGATATCGATGAATCAAGAAACAAAAAAATTCTATAATAAAAGGCTTAAAAACCAAAAATTTGAAAAATTAATAAGAATAAAGAAAAAACATTTATATAACAATTTTATTAAAAAAAAATTTAAGAAAATTTTCTTTGATACATATACTGAAAAATTAGGTTTTAATTTTGATAATAAAAAATGTATGTCAATATTATTAAAAAAAAATGAAAAACGATAAAAAAGCTTTTTTTTTAGATAGAGATGGTGTGATAAATCAGGATATTGGTTATATTACAAATATTAAGCATTTTAAATGGTTAAAGGGTTCAAAGAAAGCAATTAAGTTTTTAAACGATAACAAATACATTGTGGTTGTAATTACAAATCAAGCAGGAATAGCTAAAGGACATATCAAGATTTCTGAACTTACAACTCTACACAAATCTATAAATTTACAATTAAAAAAGAATAATGCAAAAATAAATAGATTTTATTTTTGTCCATATCATCCAAATGGCATAATTAAAAAATATAGAAAGAAAAGTTTTGATAGAAAACCTAGTCCTGGAATGCTTTTTAAGGCCATTAAATATTATAAATTAAAAAAAAAAAATTGTATTTTTATTGGTGATAGAAGAAAAGACCAAATTGCTGCTAGAAAAGCAAAAATAAAATTTGAATTTAGGAAAGAAAATTTATTTGATCAAGTCTACAATATTATAAATTTAAATATATGATAAGTTTATTAATTTCGATAATACCAATTCAATTTATAAAAATTTTTTTATTTAATTTGCTGGGTTATAATATTAAAAACAGCAAATTAGGATTTTTTATTATAATAAATAGCAAGTCGATCAAGATTGAAAATACTGAAATTAAAAGTTTTAATATTATTAAAGCTGAGAAAATATTAATTAAAAATAGTACAATTTCTTACTTAAATCATTTTAAAAACATTACATTAATTGAGCTAATTGATACTAAAATTGGGAAATTAAATAAATTTACAGCTGATTTAAAACACAAAATTTATGAAAATAGTCTTCAATTAAATGAAACTAATATATTAAATTCAAATTTATTTGATCTAACATCGTCAATAAAAATTACAAAAAGTATAATTAGAAATAATTGCCAATTTTGGACACATGAATTTAATTTTTTAAGAAAAATAAAACTTGGAAATATTGAAATAAAAAATAATGTTACAATAAATAATTTTGTTATAGTTTTACCTAGTATCAAAATTGAAAGTGAAATTTCAATCTCTAGTGCTACTGTTGTACACAAAAATTTGACTGAAAAGGGCGAATATAAATCTATGTTAATTACAAAAAAATGAAAATAATTATTTGTTTCATAATTGCATTTTTACCATTGAATTTTTTAAGGATATATTTCTATAATTTTATTAAAGATTACAAAATATTGAATAATAGCAAAATAGGATTTGGGTCAATAATTATTGCAAAGAGAATTAAAATTTATAATTCAAAATTGGGTAAATTTAATTTTATTAAAATTAATAACTTAAAATTAGATAAATCAAATGTATCTAATTTTAATATAATTAATAATTTTAACCAACTTGAGTGTATAAATGAGAGTCTAATTGGATCTTACAATAAGTTAATTGGAGAAAATATAGAAAACGGTAATTTAAAAATGGATAAATCTCAATTTACAACCTCCCATCTCGTCAATGTAAATAATCGATTTGAGTTAGACAAGGATGTAGTTTTCGGGGGGAAAAAATCACTTATAAATATAGGATTATCAAATGAACCAACCATTATTAACCGTAACGTTTATTTTGGTTCCTCAATTTATTTAAGTGCTGGTTTAAAAATAGTCAGTGAAGTTCTGATTGGCTCAGGAACTATTGTGAGCGAAAGTTTAAATAAAAGAGGTTTATTTGTTTCACATAAAATTAGAAAAATTATTTAATGAGATTAAAAATTTTACCTGTAATAATTATAAGCTTAATTTGTTTTTTTTTAACTGAAATCGTTTTAAGAATTTATTCAAATTTCAATTATGTTTTATTTGCCTCTGACTATGGGATACCTTGTATAGAAAGAGTTAATAATAATCTTTATTATACACTTAAAAAAAATTGTGACAGATCCGTAAAATATGATTATTTGGAAAAAAAAGTATCATTTAAGACTAATAGCTGCAGAATGAGAGACGATGAAGAATACTGTGATAAATCGAAAGATAATTTTTTTAAAAAAATTTTATTTTTTGGAGACAGCTACACACAAAATCCTTATTTAGAAAATGAATTCAATTTTTCAAAATTATTAGAAAAAAAAATTAATAAAATAGATCCTGAATTTATTGTTTTAAATTATGGTGTATCGGGCTACTCATTAAAACAGAACGTAGATAAAATAAAAGAAATTAAAAAAAATATTAATATTCAAGATGATGATTATGTAGTAATTCAATTTTTATTAAACGATATATATGATGTAAGAGATAATCCTCCAAAAAAAATTAAAAAATACCTTAATTATTCCTATTCATTTAGAGTTTTAAATTATATTAGAAGAAAGATTATATATAAAAATGATTATTTTGATTTACAAAAAATGATAAAAAAAGATTATTCAAATCCTAAATATGAAAATTTACTTAAGAATAAATTTTGTGAAATAAATAATATTTTTAAAGATCAAAAAATAAATTTAATTTTTTTATATTTACCTTATATGGAAGTTTCAAATAGTTGGAAAAATTATAATGTTCATAATTTAGAAAGAATTATCTTGAAATTTGCAAAAGATTGTGGCTTTAAAAATATGATTTCATTAACACATGAAATGAATAAATTTAATTATAGTGAATTAACCATTTCCCAAAATGTAAATCATCATTTAAATGCAAATTCAAATAATATTATTGCTGAAAAAATTTATGAGTTTATTAAACTCAATTAAAACTGATAATAAAGAAATATTTTATTATTATTTAAAGACATTAAAGATGACAAAAGTAAAAATGCTAAAAAAGTCATTAAAATTATTTTATTCAACAAATTAATTTTATTTCTCTTATTGAAAATTATATTATTTGAAATTTCTGATATATTTTGAGTATTTGGAAAAAATAAAACAACACATAAACATAAAAATACGGATATTAACAATCCATGATTTTGAAAAACATATGAATTAACAGATTTAGCATTTAAAATCTCCATAATATTGAGAGTAAATTTATTTGTAAAAAAAAATTCAGGAAATGAAATAGAATTTAAATCAACCATAGTTGTCACCACATTGAAAGCTATATCTGTTGTAGGTGATCTAAAGAAAACAAAAGAAATTACTACAACTGAAAAAGTTAAGATCCAATAAATGACATTCATTTTTGAACTTAATAAAAATTTTATTTTTCTATCTTCAATATAGAATGAGTAAACTTTATTTATCAAATAAGCAGCCGCATGAATAATTCCAAAAATTAAAAAATTTAAACCTGCACCATGCCAGATTCCAATTAATATAAAAGTAATTGATGAAGAAAGGAAAAAAGTAAATTTATAATTTATATTGTGGTCACTTAGTTTAATCATCAATACGGTAAATATATAATTAGAAGTGAATCTTGTTAAAGTAATATGCCATGTTCGCCAAAATTCCTGAATAGATTTTTTTTTTAGTGGAGAATTAAAATTGCATGGTAAGTCAAGTCCAAAAAATTTTGCTAATCCTATTGCCATGTCTGAATACCCAGAAAAATCGAAATAAAGTTGAAAAATATAACCAACAGAGGCCAACCAGGACTCATAGAAATTAATATTATCTTTAATCTCTGCAACTTGATAAAAATTGTCTATATAAACTGCTATATTATCAGCTATAAGAACTTTTTTTCCAAGACCTATAAAAAAAATTATTAAACCCAATAGAAAGTTTTTAGCTAAATTTTTATATTTTAATGATTTTATAATTTTTGGGAAAAATTCTTCTACTTTTAAAATTGGACCTGCTATTAATTGTGGAAAAAAAACAACAAAACTAAAATACTCAATGAAATTTAATTTCTTTTTTTTATCATTTTTTAATTCAATTAAATATCCAATCTGTTGAAATGTGAAAAAAGAAATTCCAAGAGGAATAATAATATTTTGAAATAAAACATGTTTATCTGTTAAAAAACCATGAATTACAGAAAAATATTTATAATAAAAAAGTAAAGTAATATTAAAAAAAATTGGTAAAAAGATAATATATCTATTTTTCTTTTTTAATATTAAGTTAGAAAAAAAATAATTTATTACTATAGAAATAATTATTACAGGTAAATAACTTATGTTCCAATAAGAATAAAAAAATAAAGAAAAAATTATTATTAGCAGTAAAAATATCTCTTTCTTATTTAAAAAATCGACACGTGGTAATAGTAAATAAAAAATGTAGAAAATGGGAAAAAAACAAAAAATAAAAAGATGACTATTGAAAAGCATTATTTTTTACATCCTAAAGCCAAAAAATCATTTTCTCTTTTTCCAATTTTACTTTGATTTTTAAAGGTTACTCTTTGAATATTTTTTGCTATATCATCTTCATTAATTTTAGGAGATAAAAAATTTTTTAAAAAATTTTTACTATCAGATATTTTTTGTAAGTTTATGAAATTAAGTACTTCCCCTGAATGAGTTCCATCAATAAATTGACAATCATTAAAATAATTTTTATTTGTTAAATTAAAAAAATTTTTATCAAAATCTAAATTTTTGCTTATTAAATCGAAATTTTTTAAATAATTATCTTTTACTAATTGTGTGTAAACTGAAGGAGATAGTGGATGCATAATTGAAATAAACTTTATATTATTTTGTAATGCTATCTCTTTAATTCTTTTATAAATTTCTAACGAATTTGTATCAAACTCAAACTTAGAAAAATCTTTTTTGTTTTCTTTTATTTGTTTAATTGTATCTTGAAATTTCAGATCATATTTTTTGATTCCACTGATAGAAAAATCATCAACAAAATATCCATTTATATCGTATCCACTTTTATAAACATTTGCCATAACTCCTATATTTTGAGGAGATTCTGACACAATAGTTTTAATAAAGTATTTAAGAGAAATTTTGTTATTTATTATCCAAAAGTAAGGTTTAATTATTTCATTAAATGAATAGTTATAAAATTTTTTATTATTTCTAATTTTTGAATTTCTACTTACTTTCAAGGTCTTATCAAAAATTTTAGCCTGTTTTTCATTATAATTTTTGTTAAACAACCACCAATCAATTCCTACAATCAATAATTTTGGTTTATGGATTTTTACTAATTCTGTTAAGGAGCTATGAAACATATCGAAACTATAAAAGGGTTGCTGTGCAATCAGTAATCTCTTTTGAAATAAGTATTGTGGATAATATTGAGTTCTGGAAGAACCTAATATTAAAATATCTGGTTTAACTAATTTAAATTTTTCTAAAATGTAATTTTTGTAATCTAGATTAATTGCTGAAGAATAGATAATTTCGCTATTATTAAATTGTTTTTCTACAATGCTAGTTATTCCTAAATGTTCATTATTTTTTTTTAAAAAAACAATTGAAGTAAAACTCATTATTAAAAAGAAAAAAAAAGCTAATATGAAAATTATTACAAGGTTAATATTATTTTTTAACATTCAATTACTTCTGATATTGCTTCCTTAATTTTGGTCAAATTATTAGTATCTTTCAAATTATCAAGTATCAAATAACCCTCGAAAGAATTTTTTAAATAAAAATTTTCATCATCATTTTTTTCTTTTATTTTTGTATCAATTAAGCTTTCTAAATTTTTAGAATTTCTTAAATCTTCTAAACTTAATTTTATTGAATATTTCAAACAATTAAAAAATGTTTCACCAAAAGTAAAACTAGGTATTTTTTTGTAAGCACTTTGAAGTGACGCTGTTGACGCTATAGAAAAAGTTGCATAAGAATTAATTACAAATTTCTCATTATCTTTTAAATCTTCATTCTTTAATAGGAAAACATTTTTAAGTTTTAAAAGTTTTTTATAAAAGAAAATATTTCTATCTCCAATGCAATTCGGGTGTTCCTTAATGATTAATTGAAAATTTTTTGGTAAAATTTTCCAAATATTTATAATATTGTTAATTTGATCGGAATAATACATTCCTTTTATATCTACAGTAGCTTCGGGATTTTTTTGTAAGTAGTATATAATATAATTTTTTTGTTTTAATTTTTTTTTGTCTATTTTTGGTATGATGAAATATGTAAATTTATTAATTAATTTTAAAATAAAATTTGTTGTTCGCAAATATTTACTTGTATATGTAGGATCATTTCTATCAAAATAATCATTAGTAAACAATTTAAACGCTTTAATAAAAATATACTTTAGATTATTTATATTTTTTGTTTTCTCAATTATATATTTTTCATATTTATTGTCTTCTTCATTAACAGAAATTCTAGTCTGGGGCTTATTTCTTATAAAAAATAAATTTTGTTTTTCATTTGAAAAAAATAAAAATCTATTAGATGGATATCTTACAGATTGCATATTATAATAGGGAATATTTAAAATTTTGGCTACTCTTGAAATTACAATTTCATAACTCCATGTAAACTCCCCAAAAATTATATTTATTTGATTTTTTTTTAAAAACTTATAAATATAATTTGCAATAGTCTTTAAATAATCCTGATTTTGTTGGTTTATTTTTAAAACTCTATCTGACCATAATAGTTCATTGAGTTTAATATCCTCAAGATTATTTTCCTCGGTATTAAAATTTGGAAAATTTTTTTTATTCAAATATATTATATTCTCAATTAAATAAAATTTTTTAAGAAATTCATATTTTTTTTTATTAACAACATACCAATAGATATTATTTCCAAAACTTTTATCAAAAATTTTGTGATAAATTTCAGTATTTTCAAAGTTAGAAATTAAAAGTATTTTTTTGTTATTTTTCATTTAAAATTGATTTAACTTTTACTAAAATTAATAGAAAATAAACAGATACAGAAATAATCATAGCAAAGCACATTCTAATAAATATATCGTGTTGAAAAAAAATTATTACTAAAATGTAAAAAAACAAAGATATTAACGAATATAATAAAATATATTTATTTTTATAAAATTTATTTAAGTATTGTTCGAAAAAAGCTGCCATACACCATATTATTGTATAACCAAATATTAATAAGAAAACTAAGTTAATATTAAAATTTAATTTAAGCATAGAGGATATAACTGGAAAACTTATCAAAACTAAAAAGCTTACTGAAAGTAGTATTAAAATATAATAGAAAAATATTTTGAAATCTAGTTGCTTAGATTTAGTCTCAAAAAAATTTTTAAAAAAATAGTTTGTAAATCCACCATGAAAAATTTGTATAATTAACATAAATCTTAATATGAAGGATATTTGAGTCATTTCATCAGCGCTTAAATAATTATAACTATAAATTTTAATAAAATGCATAATAATTAAAAAAATTAAAGCATTGAGTATTAAAGGAAATGAAAAAATAAAACTTTTTTTTAAAATTTTGAAAAGATTTGTAATGTTAAGGAATTTTTTATTTAAAAAATTATAAATTATTAAAAGAAAGATAACAATAATCTGAACTATAAAAAAATCAAAAATTGAAAACGACAAATTAAAAAAATATCTCAATAAAATATAAATAAAAGTTAATACACTAATCAGAAGTGTTAAAAATAACATATATTGTTGTTTGTTATTTAGAGAAAAATGAACTTTAAAGTAATTGTTATTTATCAGTAACAAGATTCTAAAAAATATAAACAAATAAATAAATTTTGCTTCAGTAAAATATATAAATAATGCTATTAAAGGGAAAAAAACAAATAGGTAATAAATTGAAAGTGTATTTATATATTTTATGTTTGTTGACAAAAAATCATGCTTGTTCTCAGAGGTCCTGTAATATGATAGACTGTAATTTTTTATTCCACCATCAGTAAATATATATATGATTAAAGATATAGAATAAATAAACTCTATTTCATTATATAATAATTGATCATTAAAAATCAAAAGCGGTAATATTGGTAATAAAAAAATTAAAAATTTATCAATCAGATTTAAAATATTAAAAAAAAAAAATTTTTTATTAAATATCACAATCTATTCTCAACCTGATTAGCTATTTTTGATAAAGAATTGTATTTTTTTAAAGTGTTAAAAATATGTGAATTGCCTATAATTAATTTTTTATAAAAATTATCAATTTTGTAAAAGTCTTTCTCTATAGACTTTAAATTTATAGTTGATATTCCTAATTTATTATCATCAATAAAATTTGATAACTCATTTTTCTTATTAGTTAATAAAATTACAGGCCTATTTGCCATTAAATAAGAAAATAGTCTACCAGGAAAATTTACTGATTTAATTTGATCATTTAAAGATACAATACCAAAATCAATATTTTTTAAAAAGTTAATGTATTTTTTTTGGGTAAATTTTTTTCTTACAATTATTTTATTTTTAAAATTATATAAATTTTTTTTTTTAATTTTATTTGAATTCATTCCGTCACCAATCAGATAAAGTTTATTTATTTTCTTTATTGGAAAAGATTTAATAAAATTTAATACCTTTTCTATATCTTGACCTCCACCAAAGTTACCAGCAAATATAAAGTCATATTTTTTTTTATTTTTAAATTTGTTAAATTTAAAATTCTTGATATTCACCCAATTTGGTAAAAAAAAGTATTTATTATTTAGACGCTTATTCATTAATTTTATATTTGTTTTTGATTCTAGGCCAATGCTATCAAATATTTCTAGAAAATTTTTTAAAATATAAATTAATAATTTTTTTATAAAAAAATTTCTGATTAGGCCAATCTCTATTGCCCAATAAGGAAAAAGATCTCTAAGAATACACAAAGATTTGACATTAAATTTTTTTTTTATTTGATTGCAAAAAAAACCAAAAAATATAGACGGTGAATATACAAGAATGGACGAAGGCTTAAAATTATTTATAAATTTTTTTGTTTTATGCCACAATATGTAACTCATCAAAAACTCAGAAACTCCTCTTATTAAAAAGTTATAATTTTTAATTTGAAAACATGGTACGAAAACTATCTTAAGTTTTCTTTTTGATAAAATTTTGTTTTTGTTAAACAATCCCAAAAAATTTGAATTTTTAGGAATAATAGCTAACACATGATTTTTTTTTACTAATTCATTTAGTAAATCATCGATCAATTTTGCACCAGATGTCTTATCTGGATTAAAGGTATCACAAATCAATATAATTTTTTTCAACTTAACCTTTTTTTTCAAATTCCTTTTTAGTGATACTAAAGCAGATCATATTGACAAAAATTCCATCGTAAAAAATTGAATCAGGAAATTTTCCAACTTTTTTCATACCGGCTTTCAAATTGCTTTTTATTGATGCAATATTTTTTTCACTTACGCCGGTCCATATTGAATTTAAATTGAGTTTCTTAAAAGCGTACTCTTGCAAAAGTTTCAAAGCTTCAGTGCCACATCCTTTAGTATTTTGGTTTGTGATGCCAATTAACCTTCCATACTGAGCCCTTCTGTTAACCCAATCTATATTCGTTAATGAGCAATTTCCAATATGTTGGTCATTTTTTTTTAAACAAATTGCAAGTAAAATTGAATTTTTTGATTTTTTCTGATTTTGATAATAAGATTTCAAATCTGATAAAGTGTGTGGAAAACGATTTGCCTCAATATGATTACTTAATTTTTGATCATTTATCCATTTTAAATAATTCCCATTTACGTCTTTGTTTGTAAATGGTCTAAAATAGATTTTATTACCCTCTATAAAAATTGCTTTATTTTTCATTAAAAAATATTATTAAATCACGTTAATAGTTTATTAATTTAATTTAAAAAATTCGCAAACAAATAATATGAAAGATTTTTCAAATAAAAAAATACTTATTACTGGTGCAACTGGATCATTTGGAAACAAATTCATTGAGACTTTATTAAACAAAAAAGTAAATTTTAAAAGTTTGATTGTTTATTCTAGAGATGAATTTAAACAATATAATATGAATATTAAATTTAAAGATAACAAAATAAAATATATCATCGGTGATGTAAGAGATTTAGAAAGATTAAAAATTGCTACTAAAGATGTTGACCTAGTGATACATGCGGCAGCACTTAAACATGTGCCAATAGCTGAAGTTAACCCTATCGAATATATAAAGACTAATACAATTGGTGCGGATAATTTAATAAAAGCATGTATATCAAATAATGTAAAAAAAGTTATTGCTCTTTCAACCGATAAAGCTGCTAAGCCAATAAATCTTTATGGTGCTACTAAACTTTCTTCAGATAAACTATTTGTAGCTGCAAATTATGAATACCCTACAAAAACTAGATTTGCTGTTGTAAGGTATGGAAATGTTTTAAACTCTAGAGGTTCTGTAATACCATTTTTTTTAAAACTTAATTCAATCAACTCAAAGGAGATTCCAATAACAGATAAAGCTATGACAAGATTTTGGATTAGCTTACAAGAGGCCGTAGATTTTGTTTTCTCCTGTTTTCAAACTATGGAAGGTGGGGAAATTTTTGTACCAAAAATCAAATCTGTAAAAACTATAGATTTAGCAAAAATAATTTGTGGAGATAAAAAAATAAAATTAATTGGCATTAGACCTGGTGAAAAAATACATGAAGTTATGTGCCCAGTAGAAAACTCTCAGCAAACTTATGAACTTAAAGATAAATTCATTATTTTTCCAGATTATAATAAAAAATTTTATATCAAGTCAAAAGGTAAGAAAGTTAAATCAAATTTTGAATATAGCTCAGATAATAAAAAATTTGTAATGAGTTTAAAGCAAATCAAAGAAAAACTTAAAAAAGAAAAAATAATTTAATTAACGTATAAATTTTTATTATTTTTATAATCTTTATTTAAATCCTTCAAGAGTAGATCCCAAGACTTAGTTTTATATTTAAAATATTTTTTTAATTTATTTGAATTTAAAGTTCTGTTGATTTTTGGTTTAGAAATTGAAGATATTTTTTTTCTAGTATTATAAATTATATTTATTTTTTTAATTAAGTAATATTTGCTTATTTTTTTTCCAGTTAAATGAAACAATCCATTAGTAAATAAATTATGAGTAATATTTTTCTTTATAAACTTAGCAATTTCTAGAGTGGTTAATCCATTATAGTAACACTTGGAATAACCATTTATATTTTCTTTAGTATTTAAAAACCAATCTAAGAGAGAATAATTTCCATAAATCTCGTGTCCTATAAATGAAGTTCTAAAAGTAATAGTTTGTTTATTTAGTATTGGAGGTTCTCCTTCAGCTTTAGAAACCCCATACAAATCTTTTGCATTTGGTTTTTGAGTTTCTAAGTAATTTCCATCTTTACCATTAAAGACACAATCTGTGCTAAAATGTATAAACTTAAAAGAATTTCTTTCTGCCAACTTTGATATTTTAAGTGGTAAATTTTTATTTACTGAATAAACTTTTTTATTAATTTGTTTTTTTTGTTTAATTATACCTGCACAATTAATTACATAATCAAATTTTCTTAATCTGATTAATCTTATAATATCAGCATTTTTTTCTATTTTATGGCACTTAATTTTTCTAAATTTTTTTTTAATTATATTTAACTTTAATTTATTGGTAAATGTCCCTTGAATAGTAAAGTTTTTATTTTTAAGTAATTCTTGGGCTATTTTATGCCCTAAAGTTCCTGTAATACCTATTATAAAAATTTTTGTCATAAATTATGAAATTTATAAAACATGTTAAATTAAATAAATATAATATTTATATTAATATAAATACAAAATACAGAATCAACAAAAATGGATTAATATTTTTTGGAAATCCTATTTTTAAAAATCTTAATTTAATTAATGAAAAAAATATTAAAAATTATATTCATGAAATATCAGGTGTTTACTTATGTTTAATCATAAAAAAAGAAAATATCTATATCTATAACGACATTGGAGGTAATTTTAGAATTTATTTTAGAAAAATTAAAAAAAATTATTATATCGCAGATAATTTCAATAATTTATTAAAAAATAAAATAAATATAGATAATGAGCAGTTAGCCTTCTGGAAAAGTAAAAATTACACTATAGGGTCTAAAACACTTTTCAAAGAAATAAAAAAAATTCCACCAGCATCAATTAGTTATTTTAAAAATGATAATTTTATTCATGATATATATTTTAATTCTGATAATTTAAAAATTTCAGGAAACTTAAAAATTATTTTAAAAGAATGTTTAAATAAAACATTAAATAAATTTAAATCCAAAGGTATAAAAAATATCTTACTCTTCTCTGGTGGTAAAGACTCATCTTTAATTGCTCAATATTTAATTGAAAAAAAAATCAATTTTATACCTGTAATTATTAATACATATCCAAAGATATATGAATTTGAAGCCAATAAAATCAATGCTATGAATGTTGCTAAAAAAAATAATTTAAAACTTTTTTCAATTAATATTAACTTAAACAAAATCAACGAAAAAGATATATTGCAATCTATGCTTTTTGATTTTCACTTTTCAATTTTACATTTTGAAGGGATTAAAAAAATTAAAAAAATTTTTGGAAAAAGAATTAATATAATATGTGGACAAAGTGCTGATAGTATTTTTTCTTTTGGAGCTTCGGCAAATACTTGGTCTCATTTAATAACAAGAATTAGTTACTTGTATAACAATTTTTTTTTAAAAGTTCTTATTACACAAATTCTACAGAATAAGTATAAGAAAAAATTAAATTTTTTTAATATTAAAAAAGAATATTTATTTTTCTTTTCTTTTTACTACTATTTGTTAATTGAAAAAAAATTATTTGATAAGTCTCTTAAAACAAGAAATATTATTGATAAAATTAAGATAAAACTTCAAAATAAAGAAGACTTTTTTATGTATTTAAAAATATTTGGTTTTTTACAAGGATCAGACAATCAGGTAGTTGTAAATTCATGTAAAAAAAACAATACAAATATAATAATGCCATTTTTAGATCCACAATTAATTTATGGAATAATTAAAAAAAAAAATAAAATAAAAGATATATTCTTTCCAAAATATCCAATTTTAGAGTTATTAAATAAAAGTTATTTCTCAGAAAAAGTAAAAATTAATAATTCAAGAAAACTTTACAATTTGAGTTATAAAAAAATAGAAATAAATTTAAAAAAAAAGTTTCTAAAAAAAATTAGGAGTCTAAATTAAAAATGAAATCACTTACCAATAATTTTATATTAATTATTAAAATGTTTTATGGTGAATTATTTAATTTTAAAAATCCTATTAAAATTAGAATTTTTAGGATACTAGCAAGATTTAGTATTTCAGATAAATTAATAAGCTTTTACTTAAAAAAAAGAAAAAACGAAAAAATTATAACTTTCGAAAATGATTACGTAAATATTGATGTAAACAAATCGATATTAAATCTAAACAAAGACGGAGTTTGTTTAGATATATCTCTAAAAAAAGAAATATTAGAAAATATAATTGATTATATAAATAATAAAGAATTCAATTTTAATAGAGATAAGAATCGAAAAATTAATTTTAAAGACAGATATAATTTTAAAGATTTATATATTTTAAACTATATGAATCCTCACTTAGAAAACGAAAATATTAAAAAAATTTTACTGAACAAAAACGTAATTAAGGTAATTAAAAGCTATTTAGGTGTAAATCCAATTTTGGAATGGTCTCAAATTTATTGGTCAATGCCTTACAAAGATGAGAACGATAATCATATCTCTCCTCCAAACAACGAATTTGGTTATCATTATGATATAGATGGTTTCAAATTTTTAAAAATATTCTTTTACTTAACAAACGTAGAAAAAGATGATGGTCCTCATGTATTTGTAAAAAATACAGGAGAAAAAAATTTATTTAAACTTCTAAATAGGAGAATAAATGAAGATTTGATAACTAAAAAATTTAATAATCAAAATAAAATAATTGTAGGAAAAAAAGGTTCAGGATTTATTGAAGATACCTCATTTTATCATAAAGGAACTGCTCCAATTAATGAAAGAGGAGTTTTAACCTGCTTATATAATATTAGTAAATGGTAGACAAAAAAACTGCTATAGATCTGAGCTGGATTAAAATAGATAAATCCGGGGGTGTTGAAAATCATACTATTAATTTATTAAAAAATTTAAATAGTAAAAATATTCTTTATTTTATAAATCCAAAATTACTTAAAAGTGTTAAGTATTCTTGGATAAAAAATAGAAGATTTAAAATTTTAACTAATTTATATTTTATAAATATCTTTTATATATTTTTTATAAGTTCTTTTTATTTAAAAAAAAATAAAATCAAAAATTTTTTTTCAACAAATATTTATTGTCCATTGATTAATAATAACAATATTAATATTAAAATAACTTTGCATCATGCAATGTGGTTAATATTTCCTAATTACTATAGTGGTTTGAAGAGGGCTTTTTTTAATATTTATTATAGTTGTTTAAACAAAAATGTTAAATTTATCGCTATTTCAAAACATATCAAAAAAAAATTTGTTAATAAATTCAATTTTAAAAATATCAAGGTAATTTATAATCCTATAATTCTAGAAAAAAAAAGAAGTAATATAAAGTTTTTGAGTAAAAAAAAATTTTTTTTCTATCTAGCTAGTAATGAAAAACATAAAAACTTAGATTGTATTATTAAAGCTTTTAAGTCAAAAAATATTAATCAAGACTTTAAACTTGTAATAGCTGGCTATGGTCATAGGGCTGAAAAAATAAACAAAAATATTTACATACTTGGACAAATCAGTGAAAAACAAAAAATCACTTTATTTAAGAAAAGTCTTTGCTATCTTCATCCATCTCTTTACGAGGGCTTTGGAATGCCTCTTGTAGAGGCTATACTTCTAGGAAAAAAAATCATCACAAATGATAATGGTTCAATAAAGGAAATTACTTTAAATAAAGCTATTTATGTTGAAAATCCACAAGACTATAAAAATTGGGTAAAAAAAATCAATGAATTTAATTATTTAAAATTTCCAAAAATTAACATAAAAAAAATTAATAAAACTTATAATTACAAAAATATTATTAAAAAATATCACAAAGAAATATTAAATGAAGAATAAGCTACTAATTATACTTGGTACAAGACCTGAAATAATAAAATTATCTTCTTTCATTAAAAAATCAGAAAAATTTTTCTCAAATATACTCGTTAATACAAACCAAAATTACGACAAAAATTTAAATAAAATATTTTTTAAAGATTTAAGTCTTAAACAGCCAAAATATTTACTAAAAACAAATAAAAAATATTCAACCAACCAAAAAATTTCTTTCTTTATTTCATCACTTGAAAAAATTATAAAAAAAGAAAAACCTGATGCAGCTTTATATCTTGGCGATACCAATACATGTTACTCATTGATACCTGTAAAAAAATTTAAAATACCAATATTTCACCTTGAGGCAGGAAATAGATGTTTTGATGAAAGAGTACCAGAAGAAGTAAATAGAAGATTTACCGATCACATAAGTGATATTAATCTTGTTTACTCGACTCATTCAAGGAATAATCTTCTGAAAGAAGGTATTCACAGTTATAGAATAATTAAAACTGGTTCCCCAATGATGGAAGTTATTGAAGATAATATTGAAAAAATCAATAATTCAAAAATTTTAAAAAAACTGAAACTGTTAGAAAAAAAATATATATTAGTGAGTTTTCATAGAGAAGAAAATTTAGATAATGAATCTATATTTCTAGACTTCAAAAATTTTTTAATAAAGCTTGTCAAAAGGTATAAAACTAAAATAATCATTAGTACTCATCCAAGGCTTTATACTAAAATTAAAGATCAAGTTAAAAAAAATAAAGATATAATTTTTCATAAACCATTTTGCTTTAGTGATTATATAAAATTACAAAAAT
>MDTE01001319.1_pt1 | contig 24465 bp, 23 predicted proteins | sample 811231 | NCBI WGS metagenome assembly MDTE01 (sample SAMN05326651, study PRJNA326480) | marine metagenome | isolation source: seawater | place: Indian Ocean: Red Sea | collected 2010 | reverse complement strand
TAGTAAAAGAAACGGTGGTTATTCAAGAGTATTAAAAGCTGGCTTTAGGACAGGTGACGATGCACCAATGGCAGTGATTGAATTGATTGATAGAAACATTGAAGCTAAAAAAGTTGATAAGCCAAAAAAAGTTAAAGATAAAGAAAAAGAAACTACAAAAGAAACCAAACCTAAATCAAATCCAAAAGTCTCAAGCAAATAGAAATTAATGGATAAAATCTTTAAAGTTGAAAAAGATTTTCAAAATACACGTTTAGATAAATGGTTCAAAAGAAATGTTCTAGATTTACCACATTCTCTTATTTCAAAGCTAGTTAGAATTAAAAAAATTAAAGTTAACAATCTAAAAACTACAACATCATACAAATTACAAAAGGGAGATTTAGTCAAATTTTTTTCATACAATAAATATCGTTCAATCAAAAAAGAAAAAAAAATAACCTATAAAACAACTAAATTTGATAAAAAAAGATATGATCAATTTGTTGTTGAAGATAATGAAAATTTTTTAGTATTGAATAAGCCTAGCGGAGTACCTGTACAAGGTGGAACCAAATCATTCAAGAATATTGTTGATATATTAAAGAGCACAAAGTATTTCAAAAATTCTAAGCCGTATATAGTTCATAGAATAGATAAAGATACTTCTGGATTATTAATAGTTGCAAAAAATAGAGCTTTCGCTCAATTGTTTACTTCTTTGTTTAGAATAAGAAAAATACACAAAACTTATCACGCGATTGTTCACGGAAAATATGAGTTAAAAAAAAATAGATTAATAGATGATCTTATTACTTATGATAATAAAAAGAAAATAATCCAAAAAGCCATTACTGATGTACGTTTAATTAAAAGAGGAGAAAACTTTTCCTTATTAGAGTTAAATCCTATCACAGGAAGAAAGCATCAAATTAGAAAACAATTACTCAATGTAGGACATTCAATTGTTGGTGATAAAAAATATTTTAGTGAAAATAAAACTTATAAATATGGATTGATGTTACACGCACAAAATATAAAATTTATGATAAATGAAATTAAATATAATTATCAAGCTGATTATACAAATGAATTCGTTAAATTTTTAAACAAAATTAAAGAAGTTTCAAATTCTTACTAAATATTTCTAAAATCTCTTTTTCGTTGACCTTTAATTTCTTTTTTTTTATTTCTTGAATTGAAGTAATATTTTTATTATCTAAACCACAGGGGTTTATTTTTTTATAATCGGATAAATTGTTATTAATATTAATCGAACATCCATGGTAAACTACCCATTTAGAAACTCTTACACCTATAGCTGCAATTTTTTTATTATCTACCCATATTCCAATATTTTTTTTGTCAGCTCTTGATTTTATATTTATAGTTTTTAAAAAATCTATGATTGATTTTTCTATAAAACTTATAAATCGTCTAATATCTTTTTTTCTTTTATTTAAATCTATAACGAAATATATAATTTTCTGTCCTGGATTATGTAAGGTTATTTTCCCACCTCTCTTTGAACGTATTAATTTAATATTTTTATCTAGCACGTCTAAATTTGACGATCTCACTCCAGCTGAAAAAGTTAAGGGATGTTCAAGAATCCACAATAAATCATCTTTTTCACCATTCTTTACTTCCTGAACCCTTTTTTCAAGATAGTTTACAGCTGTTTTATAGGGTATTTTCTCCTTACTTATTTTTATCTCAACTGCCATTTTAATATTTGAATTTTATCATTTTATAAACTAATAGTCTCAAAAAATAATCTAAGGAGTTTTTTATGAGTTTAGTAAAATCAATAGGTTCCAAAAAAGTAAACTTAGATTTTAACAAGGAATTTATTAACATATTTAGCGATAAAATTAAGACCAGTGACATTTCTTTTATAAATCAATCACTAAAAGATTTACACCCATCGGATACTGCAAATTTAATAGAAAATTTATCGCAAGAAACAAGAGCAAAGCTTCTTGAAATTGAAGAATTTAACTTGGATCCAGAAATTTTTATAGAAATTAATGAGTCTATTCAAAGTGAAGTATTACAACTCTTGTCAGAAGATTCTATAGCCAAAATAATAAAAAGATTAGAAAGTGATGACTCTTTAAAAATCCTAGAAAATTTAGAGTCAGACAAAAAAAAACTAGTAATGGATAAACTTTCTCCAAAAGATAGATTTTTATTGGAGGAGGGATTAAGCTTTCCCGAGGACTCTGCGGCAAGGATAATGCAAAGAGAATTCACAGCTGTACCAAGCAACTGGACAGTAGGTCAAACTATAGATTATTTAAGAGAAAATAAAGATTTGCCCCAAGAATTTTTGGAAATTTTTATTGTAGATAATGATTTTAAACCAATAGGTACAGTGCCATCCTCAAGAGTATTAAGAACACCTAGAGATTATAAAATGAATTCTATAATGAGGGAAATGCCAGTTTTAATATCAGTAAATATGGATAAAGAAGAGGTTGGACATACTTTTGAAAACTATAACTTAGTTTCTGCTGGAGTTGTGAACAAAAACAATAAATTAGTTGGAATGATTACAGCCGATGACGTAGTAACTGTTGTTCAAGAAGAAGCAGAGGAAGATGTTCTAAGGTTAGCAGGGGTAGGAGATGAAGAAATTACTGATAGTGTATTAATTAAGACAAAAAGAAGATTTAGTTGGCTTTTATTAAATTTGTTTACGGCTTTATTGGCCACTTGGGTCATAAGTTTATTTGGTGCTACTATAGAACAAATGGTAGCTTTAGCCTTTTTGATGCCGATAGTCGCGTCTATGGGAGGCAACGCAGGAATGCAAACTTTAGCCGTAACTATAAGAGCTATAGCAACAAAAGAATTATCCTCAGGAAATTTTAACAATATTGTAGGAAAAGAATTTCTAATTGGAATTTTAAATGGAATTATATTTGCAATAATCACAGCTTTAATAGTTCAATTATGGTTTAAGGATATAAATTTGTCTTTAATAATTAGCATTTCAATGATTCTTAATATGATCGTAGCGGGACTGTTTGGCATATTAGTGCCAGTTTCACTTAAGAAATTAAATATCGACCCTGCATTAGCATCAAGTGTATTCGTTACAACAATAACTGATGTGATTGGTTTTCTATCTTTTTTAGGAATTGGTTCTTTTTTCTTTTTGAACTAAACATTATCTATTAGCCTTATATTATTTATATAATAGGCTGAAAAAATATTAAATTTTTCGATCGTTTTCTTTGGCGTCTTTAATGTATTAAGATTTAATATTTCGAGATAATCTACTTTTTTTACACCTTTTTTTTTAATTTCTTTTTTTAACGTTTCAATATCTGAAAATTTCGCTCTATTTATTTTCAACCTCTTCTTAAATTTTATTATCAAATTAGTTATATTTCTTGCTTTATCTAAATCTTTTTTACTTAGATAAAAATTCCTAGAGGAAAAAGACAGGTTAGATTTATCTCTTATCGTGTTACAAGAAATTACTTTTGTTTTTGATTTAATACTTTTTAAGTGTTGTTTGATTAAAACTAATTGTTGAAAATCCTTTTCTCCTAAATAAATTTTGTGTGGCTTAATAATTTCAATTAATCTATTTACTACGTCTAAAACCCCTTTAAAATGACCTGGCCTAAACTTACCACACAATTTTGAGCTAAATTTATCAAGATAGATTTTATTATTAGTTTTAAAACCATAGATTTCATTAAAATGCGGAAGAAATACATAATCGATTTTAAGTTTTTTAAGCAAATTTAGATCTCTCACCTGACGTCTTGGGTATTTGTTATAATCTTGTTTTTTGGAGAATTGCTTAGGATTTATAAAAATACTGGCAACAGTTATTTTACTTTGTTTTTTTGCATTTTTAAACAAACTAACATGACCTTTGTGCAAGGCGCCCATTGTTGGAACAAAGCCAATGTTTTTTTTTCCACTTAATTTGTTAAATATCTGACTTCTTTTTTTAATTACTTCCATTTAAATATATTAATGATATTAATATTTATCTTATAATCATATGATAAAACAAGCTATTATTCCACTAGCGGGTTTAGGCACTAGGATGCTACCATTAACAAGTGTAATACCAAAAGAATTATTACCTATAAATGGTAAAACTAATTTAGATTATATTTTAGAAGAATGCATTGAGGCTGGTATAAAAGAGTTTGTGTTCATTATTTCAAAAAAAAAAATATCTATAAAAAAATATTTTTATAATGATGCTTTTTATAAAAAGATAATAAGAAAAAAAAAAGATAAGAGAATAATACAAGAGTATAAAAGAATTAAAAAATATAAACGAATGATAAAATTTGTTTATCAAAATAGTCCCAAAGGTACTGGTGATGCAATTATAAAATGTAAAAATCTGATTAAAAGTAATTTTTTTTTAATGTTATTACCTGATGATTTAATTATAAATAAAAATTGTTCAAAAGAGCTAATAAACCTGCATAACAAAAAAAAAGGTTCGGTAATTGCTACTAAGAGAGTAGACAATCAATCTCTATCAAGATGGGGAATATTGTCAGTAAAAAATAGAAAAAAAAATTATTTTCAGATAGACGACGTTGTTGAAAAACCAACTATAAAAAAAGCTCCTTCAAACTTTGCAATTATTGGAAGATATATTTTGCCTACTAAAATTTTTGAGGAAATAAAAAAAATAAAACCTGGTCAGGGAGGAGAAATCCATATCACAGATGCTATTAGGAATTTGATAATAAAAAAAAATAAATTTTATGGCAATATTTTCAAAGGAAAATATTTAGATTGTGGCACCATGGAGGGATACATAAATTCTTGTAAAGAGATACTAAAGGAAAAAAAATGAAATTATGCATGATTGGAACTGGGTATGTAGGATTAGTCAGCGGAACATGCTTTGCCGATATAGGAAATCAAGTAATATGTGTTGATAAAGACATAAAGAAAATAAATAAACTCAATTCTGGTTTTTCACCAATTTATGAACCGGGCTTGGAGGAGTTAATCAAAAAAAACTTTTTAGCCAAAAGACTTTCATTCACAAATAATGTAAAAAACGCTATAAATGCATCTGATATAATTTTCATTTGTGTTGGCACACCCACAAAAAATGGCACATTTGATGTTGATTTATCTTTTATCAACCAATGTGTGAAAGAGATATTAAAGTATTCAAAAAAAAGAAAAATCATAGTCACTAAATCAACAGTTCCTGTTGGTACTGGTGACAAGATCGAAAAATTACTTAAAAAAAAAAGAAAATTATTTACACTGGTCTCAAATCCAGAATTTTTAAGAGAGGGAGAAGCAATCCGTGATTTTAGATTTCCTGATAGAATTATTATTGGATCTAATGAAAAAAAAGTTTTCAACATAATGAAAAAACTTTATTCTCCGTTAATAAGTAAAGGAGCTAAATTTTTTACTACATCAAGAAGAGGAGCTGAATTAATTAAATACGCCTCAAACGCTTTTTTAGCCACAAAGATTACATATATAAATGAATTAGCAAATTTATGTGAAAAATGTGGAGTAGATATTGAAGATATTTCTTTGGGAATAGGACTTGATAGCAGAATCGGCGGAAGATTTTTAAGAGCAGGACCTGCATATGGCGGTTCATGCTTTCCAAAAGACACTAAAGGCTTAGTTTCTGCGTCAAACAAATTTAAAGTAAATTTATCTTTAGTGAAGACAGTGATAAAGTCTAATGAGAATAGAGTTAACTTATTAATACAAAGAGTCCATAAAATCCTAGGAAAAAAATTAAAGAATAAAAGGATTGCTTTTTTAGGTGTAACTTTTAAACCAAATACAGATGATATGAGAGACTCTACAAGCCTGAAGATGATTCCATACCTTAGTAAAAAAGGGGCAAAATTATCATATTATGACCCATCTGGAGAAAAAAACGAATTTAAAAAGATTAAAAATTGTTCATATAAAACAAATATAAAATCTAATTGCCTTAATGCAGATTTAATTATTATTTTAACTGAATGGGATGAATTTAAGTCTATAGATTTTAAGAAAATAGTTAAAAATAAACAAGTAAAGATCTATGATTTGAGAAATTTATATAATGTAAAAGATATGAAAAAAAACAAACTTAAATACTACTCAGTTGGAAGATCAAGTTAATATATTTCAAATATCGCGTCGACTTCTACAGCAACACCTAAAGGCAAACTATTAGCACTAATAGCAGCTCTTGTATGCTCACCTCTTTTATCAAGAATTTTCTTTAATAGATCAGATGCACCGTTTATTACTTTTGGCTGATCTATAAAGTCATCAGTAGAATTAACATATCCAGTTAATTTTACACAGGATTTAATTTTGTCCAAATCACCGCCACAAGCTTTTTTTGCGTGTGCCAATATACTTAGACCGCATCTTTCTGCTGCTTTATAACCTTGATCAAGACTCAAATCTTTTCCAATCTTTCCTTTGATAATCTCAGATTTTTGATCTATCGAAACTTGTCCAGATATATATAACAACTTACCAATTATGATTGATCCAACATATGCGCCAACTGGAGCTTTAGGGTCAGGTAAAGTTATATTTAAACTTTTAATTTTATCATCTGTCTTGCTCATTTCTTTTTTCCCCTTTTTTTATTTTTGTCATATTCTTTTCTTTTTTCGATAAGTATTAAAGCTTCCTCCATAGTTAATTCTGTAGGATCTTTATCTTCTGGTATAGTGGCATTTAAAGATTTGTATTTTATATATGGTCCGTATTGTCCCTTCATTACTTTTACTGGTTTTTTATCTTCAGGATGTTCACCTAAATTTTTGATTTCAGATGAGGAAATTCTACCTGGTTTTGCTTCAGAGATTAAAATTGTTGCTCTATTTAAACCTATTGAAAATAAATCTTCAATAGTTTCAAGTCTTGCAGATTTATTTGAACATTTTAAATAAGGTCCGAATCTACCTATATTTATAGTAATGTCCTCATTTAGATCTGGATGTTTTCCTAAAATTTTTGGAAGAGAGCAAAGGTATTTCGCTTTTTCTAAATCAATTTCCTCAATATCTAATCCTTTAGGAATAGAAACATTTTTTAAGTTTTCGTTCTCTTTTTTCTTTTTTATTTTTTTCTTCTTCTTCTTTTCTTCTTCTATTTGATCTTTCTCAAATTGAAGGTAAGGACCAAATCTTCCATTTTTTAAAAAAATATCTTTTCCACTGTCATTTTTACCTATCAGTTTTGGTTCAGATAGATTTATCATTTGAGAAGCTTTTGATTTAGATAAAGGTCTTGTAAATTTACACTCAGGATAGTTTGAGCAACCTATAAATGCTCCACCTCTAAAACTATTTTTTAAACTCAGAGTGCCATTATTGCAAGCCTTACAACTTCTGTCTATTTGATCATTTTTATCCTTGTCAAATACTAGATCTCCAAGACTTTCATTTAACATATCTAAAACTTCACGTGTTCTAATGTCTTTAACAGAACCAACATTAGAGTAGAAATCCTTCCAAAAATCCTCTAGCACTCTAATATAGTCTGTTTTTCCACTGGTTATTTCATCTAATTGATTTTCAAGATTAGCTGTAAAATTATAATCCACATATCTTGCAAACAATTTTTCAAGAAAGGCTGATAATAATTTACCTCTATCAGTTGGGTGAAATCTTTTGTTTAATAATTCAACATAATTTCTTGTAGATAACACTGAAATTATACTCGCGTACGTAGAAGGTCTTCCTATGCCTAATTCTTCAAGTTTTTTGACTAAACTAGCTTCAGAGTATCTAGGCGGAGGGTTCGTAAAGTGCTGCTCATCAATAATGTCTTTTATTTTAACTTTGTCTCCAATTTTCACAACAGGTAATATATTTTTTGCTTCATCGTCATTTTCTGGAAGACTATAAACCTTCAAAAATCCATCAAACTTCATTATGGATCCACTTGCGTTAAAAGTTATGGTTTCATCATCCGATGTTATTTGTATAGAACTCCTATCAAATTCAGCTGGGCTCATTTGAGAAGATAAGGCACGTGACCAGATTAAATCATACAATTTCATTTGATCGGTGCTCAGATACTTTTTAAGCTCACTAGGTTTTCTCTCCACATTGGTTGGCCTAATAGCTTCATGAGCTTCTTGTGCGTTTTTCGCCTTTTTTCCTGAAAAACTATTTGGATTATCCGGCAAATACTTATTACCATATTGTTTATCAATGTATGACCTAAAGTCTTTAACAGCTTCTTTAGATATATTTGTACCATCTGTTCTCATATAAGTAATTAAACCTACAGTATCGCCATCAATATCAATTCCCTGGTAAAGTCTTTGTGCAATTTGCATAGTTCTTGACGCTCCAAATCCGTATTTACCTGACGCTGACTGTTGCAAAGTTGATGTTGTAAAAGGCGCCACAGGATTTCTTTTAAAAACTTTATTTGATACATTTTTGATTAAATAATTTTTTGTTTTTATTAAATCTGTAGCATTATTAATAGAAGATTTGTCACGAAAAGAGAATCTTTCAATTTTGTTATTTTTAAAAACATTTATCTTCGAGTTTATTAAATTATCTTTTTCATCCTGAAAATTTACGATTAAACTCCAATATTCCTCTGGTTTAAAAGATTCTATTTCATGCTCTCTTTCTGTAATTAATTTTAAGGCAACTGACTGCACTCTTCCAGCAGATTTTGAACCTGGAAGTTTTGTCCAAAGAATTGGTGAGATATTAAACCCAACTAGATAATCAAGAGCTCTTCTTGCTAAATATGCATTTACTAAACTTTTCTCTATCTGTCTCGGATTATTTATGCCATTTAACACTGCATTTTTAGTTATCTCGTTAAAAACAACACGCTCTAATTTTTTGCCTGTAAGTAATTTTTTGTCTTCCAAAACTTTTTTAACATGCCATGCTATTGCCTCTCCCTCACGGTCAGGGTCTGTTGCTAGTATTATTTTTTTACTTTCTTTCGCGGCATCCGTTATTTCTTTCAAATATTTTTTCGAAAAAGAGTCCAACTCCCACTGCATTTCAAAATCTTTTTCAGGATTTACAGATCCATTTTTTGAGGGCAGATCCCTTATATGGCCATAGCTTGCTAAAACTATGTAATCTTTTCCAAGGTATTTATTAATCGTTTTAGCTTTTGCAGGACTTTCAACCACAACTAAGTTCATGATTAGTATCTTTAGATGAAAAATATAATATTTGTCAAACTATTTAAATTTAATGTTCAAAAAACGTTTAAATCAAAGATTTATTTTATTTTCACTGCCTGTCAATAATTTAGATAAATTTGATCTATGTGTAATTATCAAAAGTATAAAGTAAGCAAAAAATATTAAGGAATTATTAAAACCATAAACCAAGAAATTATACAGCAATACAATGAAAGATGAAATTATAGAGCCCAATGAGACGTATCTTGAGATTAAAGTTATTACAGACCATGATATTACAAATATTGCAGGCAAAATAAAATCAAATGCAAATAATACTCCCAAGTATGTGGCAACACCTTTGCCACCTTTAAATTTTAGCCAAATTGAAAAAACATGTCCCAAAAATACCATTAGGCAAGATAAATAAAAATATTCTGGAAAAATATTTATAGTAATTATCACAGATAAATAACCCTTAAAGGAGTCAAGTATTAATGTAATTACACCCAATATTTTACTTCCTGATCTTATAAAATTAGTTGCTCCAATATTACCTGATCCTTTTTTCCTAATATCAGTTTTAGTAAATAATTTTGTTAATATCAGTCCAAAAGGTATTGATCCTAACAAATAAGAGTAGGCTATGACTAAAAGCATTTGTTCCATTTAATTATCGAATACTAGTTCTCCACCAAGGAAAGTTTTTAATACTTTTCCTTGAAGCTTTCTTTCTTCGATAGCGGTATTTTTAGATTTAGATTTAAGATCATTGGCTTTAACAACCCAAGGTTTTTCTAAGTCAAAAATACAAATATCTGCATCAGAACCAATCTTTAAAGATCCCTTTTTTATTTTCAAAATCTTGGCAGGATTTATCGTTATCATTTCAATAATTTTGTTCAACTCTATTGATTTATTATGGAAAAGTTCTAAAGCTAAAGGTAGAAGAGTTTCTACGCCTATAGATCCAGTGGCAGCCTGAGCAAATGGTAACCTCTTGCTTTCTTCATCTTCAGGCTTATGACTTGAGACAATTACATCTATGAGGCCTTCATTTATCCCTTTTACCAAAGATTTTCTGTCTTCTTCTGATCTTAAAGGAGGCGAAAACTTCAAAAAAGTTTTAAAATCCCCTATATCATTATCGTTTAAAGAAAGATGATTAATAGAGACACCAACTGTAAATTTTTTTCCATTTGATTTATTTTTTTTAATGACATCAACCGATTTTTGTGAGGAAATTTGGTTTATATGATATCTACATTTAAATTCATCCAATAAACTTAAATCTCTCTCAATAATTATTTTTTCAGCAATGGAAGGAACACTTGACAAACCTAATCTGGTTGCAATTTCTCCTTCATTAATGCAACCATCTTTTGATAAATCATAGTCTTCAGCATGTTGCATAATTAATACTCCCATATCTGAGGCGTAGTCCATAATTCTAGACATGATCTCTGTATTTTTTATTGATTTATAAGGATCAATAAAACCAATAATCCCTTTCGATGATAACAATCCTAATTCGGTCATCTCTTCTCCACACATACCTCTCGTTAAACACGCAGCGGGAAAAATATTTAATTTAGATTTATCGCGACCGCGTCTCATTATAAAGTCAACCATTGAAACGTTATCAATTAATGGCTTTGTGTTGGGCATAGTTACGACTGATGTTACGCCACCTGACAATGCAGCGTTAGTTAATGATCTAAAATTTTCTTTATATTCAAATCCAGGTTCTCCAACAAACACACCCATGTCTACTAAACCTGGAATAGCTATTTTGTTATTAAAATCAAATGTTTCCATTTTACTAGATTTATTTGGTATTTTGGCTTTTGCCCCTATATCTTCAATTTTACCATTTTCATTAATAATAATATTGCCTATTTCATCCATTTTTTGTGATGGATCTACTATTCTACAATTCTTTAAAATTTTTTTATTCATTTGCAATAAAGTTTTAAGCAAGCCATTCTTACAGCTACACCTAATTCCACCTGTTCTTTTACTAAACTCACATTGATATCATCGGCTAACTTTGTGTCTATCTCAACTCCTCTGTTCATTGGACCAGGATGCATTATAAGTGCATCTTTACTGGCATATTTAAGTTTGTCTGGTGTTAACCCAAAATATTCGTAGTATTCTCTTTTTGATGGCAAAAATGATCCCTGCATCCTCTCATTCTGTAGTCTTAACATCATTACAATATCACAAGACTCTAAACCTTTTTTCATACTTGTAAAAGATTTTACACCTAATTGATTTACTGAGTCGGGCATTAAGGTTTTAGGCGCAATAACATTTACCTCTGCGCCCAACATGTTCATTAAATAAATATTTGATCTTGCTACTCTTGAATGTTTGATGTCTCCGCATATTGCAATTCTTAGTCCCTCAATTTTACCCTTGCTGTTAATTATTGTTAGAGCATCTAATAAAGCTTGTGTTGGATGTTCTCTCGTACCATCACCAGCATTAATGACTGCACAGTTAACTTTTTGTGATAAAAGATTTGGAGCTCCCGAATCTTGATGCCTGACGACAATCAAATCAGGGTGCATTGCATTTAATGTCATAGCTGTATCCATTAATGTTTCACCTTTTTTGATTGCTGAATTAACAATATTCATTGACATCACATCGGCGCCTAATCTCTTACCTGCTAAATCAAAAGAACTTTGGGTTCTAGTCGAAGGTTCAAAAAATAAATTAATTTGTGTTTTACCTCTTAAAACATCGAGTTTTTTTGAACCACTTCTATTTAATTTAATAAAATTTTGAGATTCTTTTAGGATTTCTTTTGCTTCTAATACTGATAGATTTTGGATACCTAATAGGTGTTTAACTTGTTTTTTAATAGCTTTAGATCTTGCCATTAAAATCAACTCTATAGGCCTTTTATGTAATCATATCAAGTTATTTTTTTGTCAAATAATCTAGAGCTCCCTGCAAAATGAATTGAGCTGCATTTTCATCCAATTTCCTTACTTTTTTGGATACATTAATATCTAAATTGCTTGATAAATTGAAGGCTCCTTCACTAGAAAGCCTTTCATCCCACATTGTGATATTTTGTGTAACATCATTTGATAGATTAATAGCGAGGTCCTTAGCTGATTGAGAAGAACTCCCTGGAGTTCCGTCCATATTAATTGGGTTTCCTATAATAATACCCTTAATGTCATTCTCTTTAATAATATTTTTAATTTCCAATAGAAAATCTGAGTATTTTTTTTTAATTATTGTTTTGTATGGAGTCGCGATAATCCAATCTTCGTCAGAAATTGCAATACCTATGCGTTTTTTTCCCGGATCAATGCCTATTAGCCTTGATTTTTTGTCCAGTTTTTTCTTAAATTTGTCAATATCCAACATTTATTTAATATATTTTATGGTATTAATTTCCTATATAAATAACATAAATCACAGATGTCCATAGATAAAGAAAAAATAATACATATATCTAAGTTAGCCAGAATCTCTATAGACTCTAAAAAATCAGACTCATTAGCTAAAGATTTAACATCCATTTTTAAATTTATAGAACAACTAAATGAGATTAACACGGATAAAATTCAACCTTTATCTTCTATATTGAACACACCATTAAGAACGAGAGAAGATAAAGTTGATGATGGCAAAATTAGAGATAAGATTCTTAAAAATTCCCCAAAGAAAAATGAGGAATTTTTTGTTGTACCTAAGGTAATAGAATAATGTCAGAAATTATAAAAAAAAACTTGTCAGAAATTATTGAATTAATAAAAAAAAAAGAAATTAAATCTGAAGAGCTTGCACAGCTTTATATAGATGAAGCCAACAAAAGCAAAAAACTTAATTCATTTATTACCACTTGTTTTGACAACACTATTAAAAAAGCAAAAGAATTTGATAAAAAACCTAATACAGCATCACTGCTCCCAGGCATTCCTTTAGCTGTTAAAGATCTTTTTTGCACTAACGGATTCAGAACTACTGCAGGGAGTAAAATGTTAGAAAATTTTGTGCCAAATTACGAGTCTACAGTTACTGAAAATTTATGGAAAGAGGGAGCAATTTTACTTGGTAAACTAAATTGTGACGAATATGCAATGGGATCATCTAATGAAACAAGTTATTTTGGAAATGTTATAAACCCAATAGCCAAAAACACTGTTCCTGGTGGATCATCTGGAGGATCCGCATCCGCACTAGCAGCAAATTTAACCCCAGCAACAATTGGAACTGACACTGGCGGCTCAATCAGACAGCCGGCGTCTTTTACTGGAACAGTAGGGTTAAAACCAACTTATGGACTTTGTTCTCGTTGGGGAATAGTAGCGTTTGCCTCTTCTCTTGATCAAGCTGGTCCAATGACTAAATCCGTTAAAGACTGCGCAATAATGTTGGAAGCTATGGCTGGTTTTGATAAAAAAGACTCAACTTCTATAGATAAGAAAAAAGAAAATTATTCAAAAAATTTAAAACCAAATATTAAAGGACTCAAAATTGGAATACCAAAAGAATATAGAGTTGAAAATATGCCAAAAGAAATTGATGAATTATGGAATAAAGGAAAGAGTATTCTAAAAGATTTGGGAGCTAATTTAATTGATATAACACTCCCTCACACAAAATATGCGCTGCCAACATATTATATAGTTGCTCCAGCTGAAGCCTCATCTAATTTAGCTAGATACGATGGTGTTAAATATGGTTACAGATCTTCTCAAGGCAAAGATTTGATAGGGATGTATGAAAACACAAGATCTGAAGGTTTCGGTGATGAGGTTAAAAGAAGAATCTTAATCGGTACTTACGTTCTGTCATCTGGGTATTACGATGCCTATTATTTAAAAGCTCAAAAAGTAAGACAACTTATAAAAAAAGATTTCGATGAAAATTTTGCCAAAGTGGATGCTATTTTGACACCATCGACCCCAAGCTCTGCATTTAAAATAGGAGAAAAAACCAATGATCCAATTTCTATGTATTTAAACGATATATTTACTGTCCCGGTAAATTTGGCTGGTTTACCAGCAATATCAGTGCCTGCTGGACTAGATAAAAAGGGTTATCCGTTAGGATTACAATTAATTGGGAAAACATTAGACGAGCAAAATATATTAAATATAGCTTATGCCTTTGAAAAAAATTGTAATTTTAATAACGAGATAAAAAAGTGGTGGTTATGAATAAAGTTAAATTTGATTATTTTATAAAAGGAGAGAAAAATCAGTATGAAGTGATTATTGGTCTAGAAGTTCATGCCCAAGTATCCTCTAACTCGAAACTTTTCTCTGGATCTGCAACAAAATTTGGTGCTGAGCCTAATAGCCAAGTAAGCCTTATCGACTCTGCTTTTCCAGGTATGCTGCCAGTTATTAATAAAGAGTGCATTAACCAAGCTATAAGAACTGGCTTGGGGTTAAATGCCAAAATTAATAATAACTCAGTGTTTGATAGAAAAAATTATTTTTATGCAGATCTCCCTCAGGGTTATCAAATATCACAATATAAAGATCCAATCGTTGGTGAAGGTAAAGTTTTTTTGGATATGCCATATGGCTCAAAAGAAATTGGTATTGAAAGACTACATTTAGAACAAGACGCAGGAAAAAGCATTCATGATATAGATCCAACAAATACTTATGTCGACTTAAATCGTTCTGGGATTGCACTTATGGAAATAGTCAGCAAACCAGATCTTCGATCACCAGAAGAAGTTAATGCTTATATAAAAAAAATTAGAACTATAATGAGATATCTTGGGACTTGTGACGGAAATATGCAAGAAGGGTCATTAAGAGCAGACGTAAATGTTTCAGTAAGGAAAGTAGGGGATAAAAAATTTGGAACAAGATGTGAGATAAAAAATGTAAATTCGATAAAGTTTATGCAAATGGCAATAGAATTCGAAGCAAAAAGACAAGTTGAATTATTGGATGAGGGAAAAAAGATAGATCAAGAAACAAGACTGTTTGATACAAAAAAAAATGAAACAAGGTCAATGAGGTCAAAAGAGGATGCACACGATTATAGGTATTTCCCAGATCCAGATTTATTACCTTTAAAAATAGACCAAAAATTAATTGATGATTTAAAAAAGTCTTTACCTGAATTGCCAGACGATAAGAAAGAGAGATTCATAAGAGATTATGGTCTTACACCATATGAAGCTAATGTATTAGTTTCTGAAAAAGAGATTTCTAGCTATTACGAAGAGGTTGCAAAATTGTCTGACAAAAAACTTGCTGCCACGTGGATGATGGGAGATTTATTTGCAATGTTAAATGACAAAGGTCTTAGTATATCAAAATCACCTATTTCTTCTAAAAACTTTGCTGACTTAATCAAATCAATAAAATCAGGAGAAATTTCGGGCAGAATAGCTAAAGAGGTTTTTGAGATAATGGTTGAAAGTGGAGATAACCCAAAAAAAATCATTGAGTCAAAAGGAATGAAACAACAAAGTGATCCTAAAGAATTAGAAAAAATGATTAATGAAATATTGACTAAAAACAAAGATAAAGTTGATCAGTATAAGTCTGGTAAAGAAAAACTATTTGGTTTTTTTGTTGGTCAAGTCATGAAATTATCGGGTGGAAAAGCTAATCCACAATTAACTAACGAAATTTTAAAAAAACTTTTGAAAGGCTAACTATGCCTAAAAAATTAGATTTAACCGAAAATCTTGAACAATATATTATTGATAATTCAGAGCCTTTAACCAAAGTTCAGAAAGAAATAATTGAATATAATATCACCCTTGGAGATCAGAAGAGATTACAAATATCAGTTTCTCAAGCCCAATTATTACAATCATTAATAAAGGCATCAGGTGTAAAGAAAATTTTAGAAATTGGAAGTTTTACCGGTTTCAGCGCTTTATCGATGGCTTTAGCTTTACCATCTGATGGATCCTTAATCAGCTTAGATAAAAACTTAGAATTTAGTAAAAAAGCTAAAGTTTTTTATGAAAAAGCAAATGAAAATAAAATAATTCAAATAATAAAGCCGGCTCTTGAAAGTCTAAATGAGTTAAAAAATTCAAAAACAAAATTTGATTTAGTTTTCATAGACGCAGATAAAGAAAATTATCTTAATTATTATAATATTTGTATAGACTTAATTGATAAAGGGCGTTTAATTATAATTGATAACGTTTTATGGCACGGAGAGGTAGCTGATGGCTCGAAAAACGATAAATTTACCAGTATTATTAGAGACTTTAATAAATATCTAAAACAAGATAGTAGAGTATCAAAAAACATCATTCCGGTTGGAGATGGTTTTACAATTTGTATAAAAAAATAATGTTTACCGTATTCGGATTTTATAAGTTTAAAAAAATTAAAAATTTAAAGAAATTTAAAAATTTATTTGAGTCGGAGCTATCAATTAATAAAGTTAGAGGTACCATAATACTTTCTTCCGAGGGCATTAATGGAACACTCTCTGGAAAAAAAAATTCAATTCAAAAAATAGCTAAATTAATAAAGAAAAAAATTAAATTTATTAAATTCAACAGTAGTAACTATTCTTTGAGCAGGTTTCAGCCTTTTCATCGTGAAAGAGTAAAAATAAGACAGGAGGTAGTTCCTATCGGATTAAAAATAAATACTAATAATAAAAAACAAAGTAAATATTTAGCAGGTAAGTCTTGGAATAAGCTAATATCAAATAAACGAACTTTGGTATTGGACGTTAGAAAACCATTTGAATTCAAGGTTGGAACTTTTAAGAATGCAATTAACCCTAATGTTAAACACTTCAGAGATTTTCCAAAATATTTAAAACAAATCAAAAAAACTAAACCAGTAGCAATGTTTTGCACAGGTGGAATTAGATGTGAGAAAGCTTCAGTTTACTTAAAACAAAAAGGTTTTAAAAATGTTTTTCAATTAAAGGGCGGAATTCTAAATTATTTAAATAATGTTGATAAAAAAAATAGTCTTTGGAGAGGTGAATGTTTTGTATTTGACAACAGAGTTTCAGTTAAACATGGTTTAAAACAGGGCTCCTTCTCGGTATGTAGTGGTTGCAGAACTCCAATTTCTTCTCTAGATAAAAAATCAAATATGTACGAAAAAGGTGTTTCATGTCATAATTGTTATGAAAAACTCACAGAATATCAAAAATCAAGGTTCAGAATGAGACAAAAACAGATCAGTTTAGCCAAAGAAAGAGGAACTAAGTATATTTTTCAGAAAGAATATAGCGAATGAAATCATTAGATGTAGTTGGGGAACCTATTATCGATCTACTTAAAAAAATTGCTATACCAGCTAGCACGGGAACACTTTTTCAAACTCTTTATAATATTGTAGATACTTTTTTTGCAGGCAAAATATCTGCAAACGCATTAGCAGCAATAGCTAAATCTTTTCCTTTATATTTTATAATTATAGCTACAGGAGTTGGTATCGTTTCTGCTTCTAATGCACTAATTAGTAATTCTCTTGGTGCAAAAGACGATCGAACAGCTTCACTTTATGTGGCTCAATCACTTCTATATTCAGTAATTGTCTCAATTGTAGTGACAATGATTGGCTTATCTTTTTCTGATGATCTTTTGAGATTTATGGGCTCTGACCAAGAAACAATAAAATTAGCAACCGATTATTTAGATGTTATTTTTTTTGCTACTTTTATCTTTTTAATTCAGATTTCATTAAACGGAGCATTAAATGCTCAAGGTGATACTAAAAGCTATAGAAATGTTTTGATAGTTAGTTTTTTCTTAAATATTGGACTTAATCCTTTATTTATTTTTGGTTTGGGTCCAATACCAGCTTTTGGAATTGCGGGTTTAGCGATTGCTACAGTAATCGCTCAGTTATTAGGACTATTCTATTTGGCTTACAAAGTATACTGCTGTGAGCTTAAACAATATTTAAGCCCAAAATGTTTTCTTCCAAAATTTAATTTAATTAAAAACCTTACAAATCAATCAGTACCGATGATGATGAATATGTTTATGATTGGTTTAGGGATTTATAATATTTTATTTTTTGTTAGCAAATTTGGATATCTTGCTGCAGCGGGTTATGGTTCCGCTCTCAGAATTGAGCAAATACTTTTATTACCAGTAATTGGATTAAACACAGCCGTACTAACTATTGCTGGACAAAATTTCGGTGCTAAATTCTTTGATAGAGTGGATGAGTCTTATACAAAAGCAATTATAGTTGGTTCATCATTTATGATTTTAGCAGGTGTTATTGTTTTTTTATTAGCTGATAACATTGTTTCAATTTTTACCGATAATCAGGAGGCAATAAATTTTGGTGCTGACTATTTAAAAGTGGCAGCCTTTATTGGCCCGGTATATCCCGTTTTCTTTATCACCAATGCCTTATTTCAAGCAATCAAGAAACCGATTTATACAGTAATCATTACTTTCTCAAGATTAGTATTACTACCTTTTTCTACAATGTCAGTGGTAGTATTTGTCTTAGATGGAACTTTCAAAGATTTATTTTTAGGTTTATTTTTTATTAACTGGACATTTGGTATCGTAGTATTTTTATTTTCCAAGTACTATATGAAAAAACTTTTCAGTAAAATCGCTGAAGTTTAAATCTATTTATATTTTAATTTATTTTCTAATTTTCTAACAAAATATGAGACAACTAAAATTAATATGAGATATTCTAATATCAAAAAAGTGTATATTTCTAGAGGTCTATATGTTGTTGTGACAAGTTCATTTGCTTTTCTTGTTAAGTCTCCAATTCCTATTATTGAAACTAAAGAAGACATTTTTAGAACATAAACAAACTGATTTCCCATTGCGGGTAATACAACTTTGACAGCTTGAGGCAAAATCACAAATCTCATTTTTTTCCAAAAATCCATACCAAGAGACTCTGATACCTCATGTTGACCTTTAGAAATAGAGTTAATTCCAGCTCTAAAAATCTCTGCTTGAAAAGCACTTTCACTTATTGTTAAAGCAATTATTCCAGATACAAAAGGAGAAAAACTTATACCCATCATAATTGGAAGACCGTAATAAATCCAAAGAATTAAAACCAGCAAGGGAATAGCTCTGACAATTTCAACATATCCAATATTAAAGTAGCTTAAAAATTTGTTATTTGAGAGTGACGGGAGAGCAACTATTAATCCTATGATCATAGCCAAAATTATTGATACTACTGAGATATATATAGTTGTAGTTATTCCACTGATTAAAAATTTTAAGTTTGTTAATCCCTCAATGTTTTCAGGACTTAAGATATACCATCCCCATTCATAGTTTGAGCTACATCCTTGTAAAAGAATAAATAATATAAAATATTTGATAAACTTCACAGTGAGACTATATTTGGTAATGAGTGGTATTTAAACTTAAATTATAAGCTTTTTAAATTGTACTTTGCTTCTAAAGTCATGAAAAATCCAGAAATCTGTTTTCTCTTAATCCAATTGCTTACATAATCATTCCAAACTTTATCGCCTTTTGGAACCATCATCGCTAAAAAAGCTGGATTTTTTCCACCATCTGGCACAATAGCTAATTGAGGATATTTAATGACTAACTTCTTTGCTTCTAATGAACTTGTGATATTACCGTCTGCTCTTCCGGCCAAAACCTCTTGGAAATCTCTAGCCGGGGCTTCAATAGATCTCAGTTTTGATTTTGGGAAAAATTCTTTAGCTTTTTCTTCCTGAGACGTTCCTAATGTAGTGGCTATTGTAACTTTTTTATTATTTAGGGAGTCCCATGTAGGAAACTTCTTTAAATTCTTTTTGAGAACTATCGGAACAGTTCCGTATTTAAAATATGTTGCTGTAAATCCTGCGACCTCAGCTCTTTTTGGTGTTTTTGTTACACTCGTGGAAATATCATATCTATCAGCCGTTATCCCCGCAACAATAGTTTTCCATTCAGCTGGCACAAATTTTACTTTTACCCCTAAATCTTTGGCTAATTCTCGCATCACATCAATATCAAATCCTTTGTACTTATTTGTTGCTGGATCCTTCATTGACATGGGATCCCAGTCTCCAGTTGTTCCAACTCTTAATTCACCACTTTTTTTTATAGCTGCAAGCTTTGAATTTCCGTGATTATCGGCTAATGCTGTAGTTCCAACTAATATTGCAAATATTATACTTAATATTTTTTTCATTTCTCTTTTTTAACTATTTTATCTCCTCCAATCCAAACGCATATTGCCCCACATAGTGATTGACTAATAGTTGTATTTAATCTATAAAAGAACAAAATAAGAACATTTATGGAGCTAAAAATACCTTATTATATTCACAAAGTAGGAGCTGGTTTTCCCTCACCAGCAACAGATTATATTGAAGATGATGTAGATTTAAATACCCATCTAATAAAAAACTCACCCGCAACTTTTATAGTTAGAGTCCAGGGAAAATCTATGAACAATGTAGGAATTTACGATGGAGATTTGCTGATAGTAGATAGGAGCATAAATCCAAAAAATAATTCAACTGTTATTGCTAACGTAAACGAAGAATTAGTGGTGAAGACGATATTGAAAGAGAAAAGTGAAACATTTTTAACGTCGGGGTCAAAAAAGACTTCAGATAAAATAAATTTAGGAAAAGATCAAGAAGTTATAGTTTGGGGGGTAGTAACTTATGTCATACACCAAGTCCACCAGTAAAAGAAATAAAATAGCTTTGGTAGATTGTAATTCTTTCTACGTATCATGTGAGAGACTTTTTAATCCTAGAATACAAAAAAAAGCTGTAGTTGTTTTATCAAATAATGATGGTTGCGTGATATCAAGATCAACAGAGGCAAAAATTTTAGGTATAAAAATGGGAGAACCGTATTTTAAAGTTAAAGATTTAGTCAAAAAAAATAAAGTAGAAGTATTTTCCTCAAATTATGCACTGTATGGAGACATATCAAGAAGAGTAATGAGAGTTCTAAGAACATTTTCTCCAAAAGTTGAAATTTATTCTATAGATGAAGCTTTTATAGATTTATCATTTATTGATGAAAAGGGTGCCGAAGAATATGGAAAAGAGATAAGATCGAGGGTACTAAAATGGACAGGGATACCAACAAGCGTTGGTATAGCTACTACAAAAACACTAAGTAAGGTCGCTAATCATATAGCAAAAAAAGAAAAAGCGGGTGTGGTATATTTAAATAAAGATATAGACGAAAGATTAAAAAAATTTGCAATAGAAGATGTATGGGGAGTGGGACGACAATTATCTAAGTTCTATTATAAAAATAATATAAAAAATGCTTATGACCTAAAGAATGTTTCTAATTACTGGGTAAAAAAGGGAACTAATGTATTAGGAGCCAAAACAGCGATGGAATTGAGAGGAGTTCCCTGCATAGATTTACAAATTGACCAAGAAAAAAGAAAAAACTGCTGCGTATCAAGATCATTTGGAAGAAAAGTTACTGAAATAGAGGAACTGGAAGAGTCAGTTACGACACATTGTTTAAACGCTGCAGAAAAAATTAGGGCTGACGATCAATTGGCAAAAACAATCACAGTCTTTGTAAGAACAAGCCCCTTTGATAAAAGTAAGAAATATTATTCAAATTCAAAAACGATAGATTTACCTATAGCAACAAATAATAGTTTGGAACTAATCAAAAATGCTACAAAAGCATTGAGCGAAATCTATGTAAAAGGACACAGGTATCAAAAAGCTGGGGTGATACTTACAGGCTTAAAGGATGAGAAAGAAAGTCAAGAAAATTTATTAACACCATTAATGGACAATAAATCTAAATCGTTAATGAAAGCAATTGATTATACAAATTCAAAATATGGAAGATATGCGATTAGTATAGCTCACGCTGGATTAAGCAAGGGTTGGAAAATGAGAAGAGAGCACTCATCAAAAATAGATACTGCATCATTTGACTCTTTGCCAATAATTAATATATAAATACTAACGGGGTGTCATACGGACTGAGATTAAACCCGACGAACCTGACCGGTAATTCAGTGAGGGATAAATGGAAAAAACATACTTATCTATACAAACAACTTTAATTGTTACCTTAATAGTGGGAGTTTTTTTTGTAGCATTAGGCTATATAAATTCTAGAAAGACTCCTGATAACAATAAGAGTCATATTGTTGGTGATAGAAATGAGGGCATCTTTTCATTAACCACAAGTCTCTCTGCTTCGGCTTTAGGTGCCTGGATATTATTTGGGCCAGCTTCTGCGGCAACTTGGGGTGGTATAGGCGCAGTATTAGGCTACGCGCTTGGAACAGCAGCTCCAATGTTATTTTTGCTAAATTTTGGTCCTAAAATAAGGAAAGAATTTCCAAATGGGATGTCATTAACAGATTTTGTAAAAAAAAGATTTGGGTTAGGAATTTTAAAGATAATTCTATTCTTAATATTATTCTATTTAACAATATTTTTAATAGCCGAAGTTACCGCTATTGCCTTTTTACTCAATCTAATTTCCAGAACTCCTTTATGGGCAACAGCAGGATTAACATTAATAATATGTCTTTTATATATTCTCAAAGGGGGGTTTAAGTTGTCAATAATCACAGATAAATATCAATTCATTATAATTGCTTTAATGATAGTTCTCTCTTTATCTTTAACTCTTGGAAATATGGAAGTTAACAGTTTTAAACTTATTAAAGAAAAATCTCCAATTCTTTTAAGTAAAAATTATATCCCAAATTATACCGCTGGCTTTACATTTTTCATGGCAGTTGCTGCCACGAACTTGTTTCATCAGGGCAACTGGCAACGTGTTTTTGCAGCAAAAAATAATTTTATTTTAAAAAAAAGTTTAATTTATTCAGCAATAATTACTTTTTTAATTGTTCTGTGGATGGGATATTCAGGTTTGATAGCTTTTTCTTTAGACTCTAAAATAAACCCAGATCTAGCTTTTTTTTACCTTATATTATCCAATGAAAATTTTTTAATTATTATTTCTATATTAGTATTAGCATTAGCCTTAACATTAAGCACAATCGATACTTTAATTAACGCTATAACAAGTTTAATAATAATCGACGGCAAAAAAATAAGTAAATCTTTGAATGGAAAAAAGATTAAAGAAAAAGCTAACAAACTCATTCTATTTTTGAGTGCAGTAGTTTTAATTTTTGCTTCAAAAGGTTTCAGCATTTTGTATCTTTTTCTTCTCGCAGATCTTTTATGTTGCGCCGCTGTAGTAACGGTGTTTTATGGCTTTATAAATAAAAAAATTAATTTAAGACTCGCATCTTTCTCTATTCTATTTGGTTTAATTTTTGGACTATTATTTTTTCCTGATCAAAGTTTTCAATCAAGCCTTTTAGTAGGCAATATTCTTTCCAAGGAAATATTTAGTGAATTTATTTCTTCTAATTTGCTTTTTATATCTTTTGCGCTCTCATTAATTGCACCATTATTAATCATTACAATTTATTCTTTTCGCAGTTCATTTAAATAAATTGAAACTGCCACCCATATTATGACAAAACCAAAAAACTTTTCTAAGGTTAGCACTTCATCAAAATACGTAATACCTAATAAAAATTGAGAAGTAGGTGTTAAAAATAAAATCATACTTGCTGGACCTATTCCTATAATCTTAAATCCAATTGTATATAAGAAAAGTGGCACTAAAGTCATAAAACCAGACCAAAACAAATAAAATGATAAAAGAGGTTCTTCGTAAGAAAATATATTCATATTTGCGTTCATTAAGTAGATAAATAATCCTATAGCTATTGGAGAAATCATTAATGTTTCAATCAGAAGACCAACATCGGATGAAACTTTAATTTTTTTTCTAATTAACCCGTAAATACTAAAAGTTATTGCAACAGTAAGTCCAATCCAGGGCACTTCCCCTAATCTGATTAGGAAATATAACAAAGATATTACAACTAAGGCTACAGCTATAAACTGATTTCTATTAAGCTTTTCTTTTAAAAATATTCTACCTAAAAAAACACTAATGATAGGGTAGATGTAGTAGCCTAGACTTGAGTCTAATAGTCGATTAACACTAACCGCATATAACCACGTTGTCCAATTAATACTAACTAATAAACCAGATAGGAAAAGAAGTATTTGATTTTTTCTTTTTTTAAATATTTTTATAAATTCAGGCCATTTTTTAAAAAAACTTGTTGTTAAAATTAGCAGAACTGCTGTCCAGATAGTTCTATGAACAGTCAATTCAATAAATGTTGCAAATGATACAAATTTGAAAAAAATTGTGCCTACAACACCCCACCAGAGAGAGGCAAAAGCAGCATAAAAGATTCCTGATAGTTGTTTTTGTTGCATTACAAAGTTGATGCAATATAAGTTAATTTTCTTTATAAAGATACGTAAAGCTTGTGGTGAGATGGGTG
>MDTE01193681.1_pt1 | contig 24470 bp, 20 predicted proteins | sample 811231 | NCBI WGS metagenome assembly MDTE01 (sample SAMN05326651, study PRJNA326480) | marine metagenome | isolation source: seawater | place: Indian Ocean: Red Sea | collected 2010 | reverse complement strand
TGATATGTTTATTCTAAACTGCTCAGATTTTTTAGGACATTCCAAGCAAAACCTAGGGCTATAATTATCCAGATAATGGCAATGATATTCATAGGCTCATCGGTTGTATTTTCTACATTTCTACACTTCTACATGCACAAGAGTATTAATAATGCAAAAATAGTAACGCCGCAAATATGTACTGTTAGTAAGAAACGATCTTCCGCATATGTCTTTATGGCTGTGTAAATTGATCTCAAGTTTATCTCCTAGAAGAGGGCCGACATCGCTCAAATCATGGAAATGGATCTATTAAAATCTATCCGAGCGATGTCGGCGAGGCCAGTAATACTTTGGTTAGTAGTGCAAGACTAATGCCATTGTTGATGTGTTAATAAGATGCTTCATGGCGCTAAGTTTATTTATAGAGCTTTCCAGCCGCCTTCAGTGGGACTGAATTCGCGGCTTACTGGAGAAATAGACCAGTCGTAAGCATCACGTGTTCTGGTATCATTTAAAGCTGATGCTATAGCTTGTTGTTCTTCTTTTTCATCAATTACCCAGTAATCAACTAAACGTAGTTGTTTGTCTTGAGTACGGACTATGTATTTCATTTTCACCCCCTTAAAATCTATACTTTTCGAGAATATAATGTCCGTTGCTAGGGTAGTGCAGGAATCGTGCCAGATGGAGTGATAACACTGCCTATGATATACTAGCACAGTTGGAATAGAGGGTATGTCGGGCCTGTGGCGCAGCTGGGAGCGCGCTTCAATCGCACTGAAGAGGTCGCGGGTTCGAATCCCGCCAGGTCCATCGCAAACATATATTCAGGGGCCCATGGCGCAGTTGGGAGCGCGTCTCAATGGCATTGAGAAGGTCGCGGGTTCGAGTCCCGCTGGGTCCACTTGTGGTCGAAGGATTCATGCGCTTGATAGAGTCGAACCGCAGTACCGTCGGACTGTGGCCCACCCACGGTTGGCTCGGTCTTGTCTTGATCGCACTATTCTGGCCCCTCAACTGGGTCTTGACCGGGTTACGTACTCACTGGGGATTCTTCCCGCTCTGGCTAGGTTTCTGCCTGACAGTCGACGCAATGACATTGCGGCGCACGGGTGATTCGCTGCTGACGCGTGACTGGCGTGCCTATGTGGGCCTTTTCTTTTATTCCGCACCAGCATGGTGGCTTTTCGAAATCATCAATTGGCGCACCCAGAACTGGTATTATCTGGGGCGTGAAGCTTTTTCAAGTTGGGGGTATTTTCTATTGGCCTCGCTCAGTTTTTCCACCGTGATGCCGGCTGTATTCGGTGCTGCTGAGTTGATTGCCAGTCTGACTCTAGTGCGGAGTATGCGCACCGGCCCCGTGCTGTGTGTCACTCGAGTCAGATCGTTGACAATGTTTGGAGGTGGTTGGCTGCTTGTGGGGCTGCTAGTAATATGGCCACGTTTCTTTTTCCCCGCCGTATGGCTCGCTGTCTATTTCATCCTGTCTCCGGTCAATACATGGATGCAAAATCGAACCCTCTGGACTGACACTGCACGTGGTGACTGGCGGCCAGTAGTCAGCCTAGCGCTCGGGTGCTTGCTATGCGGATTTTTCTGGGAAATGTGGAATTTCTTCTCATATCCAAAATGGGTTTACCAAATTCCGTTCTTTGATTTTTGGCGCGTGTTTGAAATGCCACTAATGGGATATGGTGGTTATTTACCCTTTGCTCTGGAATTGTTCGCCCTGTATCATCTACTGAGTGGCTTCACCCGCAATAGCGACAGACAGCAAGACTATCTGCGCTTTGCCGAACCTAGGACTTGACCTGGCGAATCATGTCGTAGATACAGGTGGATAATGAATTGGAATAGCAACTATAATCTAGACTCCTAGAGAAATTAGGTGATAACCTATCTGGGCTATAATCTATTACTATTCAATCCTAATGTAATTTGCCGTGTCTGATTTTATTGATTCAAAAACAGGACCTACTCTATTCACATATGGAGACGTCTTGGTAGAGCTTTCAACATATGTTGAAAGTGTACCTATGGTAGGACAAGACTCCACTATCCAGGAATTTCGTATGCTTCCCGGCGGATCAGCTGCAAATTGTGCTGTGAGCGCAGCCCGTCTAGGGGTTAAAGTAAAACAGGTAGGAGTAATTGGTCAGGATTCGTTCTCCAAAATCCTATTGGATGATTTGAACTTGTCTGGAGTCTCAACGGATTACATAAGTTGTGTTCCAGGCACAAGTGCTTTTGCTGTCATTGTTGTTGATTCGAATGGAGAGCGTACTATGCTCTCATATAGGGACCTTAGCACGACTAATATTACAAAGAATCTCACTAGAATTTGTCTTAGTAATTGCGACTATTTACATGTATCAGGTTATGCCTTTCAGACAGAGCATACTAGGCAGATTGCCAATGATTTGCTTGCTAGGGCGCGGGAAGTCGGCACTATTACCTCAATTGATCCATCTTTTCAGTTTGCTAGTGATGATTACAAGTCAGTACTTGAAGGTCTTGATTATGTATTTCCCAATCAGGATGAGGCCTATCAGATGACCGGCGAAAGGGACCCTGAAAAAGCTGCTCTAAAAATGCTGGGCTACGGGGTAAAATGCGTGGTTGTCACTTGTGGTAAACGTGACTGCGTCATAGTTGACGAAACCGTAGAAGGTGTTAACAGAGTGCCATCATACGATGTTTCTGACCCTGTGGATACTACAGGAGCTGGCGATGGTTTTGTAGGAGGATTCTTAGCTGCTAGAATGCGAGGATTGGATATACATAAATGTGCCAGAGTTGGACATGCTGTAGCTGCGAATGTGGTTATGAAATTTGGTGGTCATGCAGGGTCACCAAATACTATCCGATTACAACAATTTGCTGAGGAATATGAAGATGCGAATCTGTTGAAATTGATTGAGCACATGTAGTCATAAAGTTTATAGGATAATGGTGAATAAACACTCATGACATCAACCGATTTAGTAATAAAAGACGCCACAATAATTACTGTGGACGGAGAAAGACGCATTATAGATAATGGGTTTATAAGAATATCCGATGGCATTATTGAGCAAGTGTCTACTGGATCTATCTCTAGTAAGATAAATAGTGATATCGTAGTTATAGACGCATCTGGAAGACTTGTTTTTCCAGGACTTATTAACACACATACTCATATTTTCCAGACATTGCTTAGGGGTATAGGTCAAGATTTGCCAGTATGGGAATGGTTTGCTGTGGCTCTTGATACAACGGTTGGACATTTGACACTTGAGGATTGTTATTTATCGGCATTGGTAGGCTCATTGGAAGCAATCAAATCAGGTACTACTTGTGTGCTGGATTACAATTATCCACATCCTTTGCCCAAAATGGCTGATCAGACTATTCAAGCTTTCTCTGAGATAGGTATACGCGGCATATTGGCTCGCGGGATTATTGATGCTGGAGAAGCTCACAAAAGCATTATTCAGTCTACTGAAGCAGAGATAAATGACTGCGAGCGGTTGATCAAAGCTTATCACGGTCAGGGTGACGGTATGATTCATGTGTGGCTAGCTCCGTATACAATATTTAGCACTAGTGTAGATGGGTTCAAACGTGCCAAGGATTTGGCTGACAAATATAATACTAGACTTACTGTACACGCTGCTACACCTTCCACGATTCAGGCAGCTGAGGAGCTTTATGGGGTGGGCGATTTACAGCATGAGGAAAATATAGGTTTTCTTGGACCTAACTTATTGGCGGTCCATTGTACTACTGGTATCAGACAGGAATCATTGGAACAGTTGAGTAAATGGGGAGTTCAGGTCTCGCATAATCCCGCTAGTAATGCATATCTTGGTGAAGGTATTGCCCCTGTCAGAGACATGCTGGATAGTGGAATAAAAGTATGCTTAGGAACTGATGGTCCGGCAAGCAACAACAATATGGATATGATAGAAACGTTGAAGTTAGCAGCGCTAATGCAGAAAGTAGACGCATTAGACCCAGCCGCAATTAGTGCTCAGAAAGTTTTGGAAATGGCGACCATAGATGCTGCTCATTGTATTGGCCAATCTGATACTCTGGGCTCAATTGAGGTTGGAAAGAAAGCTGATCTAATAATTGTTGATCCTTGGAAGCCAAACAGTATTGCACTGCATGATCCGGTGGCTAGCCTAGTTTATAGTTGTACTCAGGAAAATGTAGATACAGTGATTGTCGATGGAAATGTGATTATGCGGGATAGGGTCGTTGAAACTGTGAACGAGAACAGCATACTATTTAAAGCTCAAAAGGCTGCAGAAGAATTATGGCAAAGAGCTGGTATTAGTTTTTCAAGCAAATATCAACGTTATGTAAAACCTGTTTAATGATATTGATACTTAGATATAGGAGGTAGTAAATGTCTTTTAGTGAAACGCTATTGCAGAAAGCTGAGCCATATTTTGAAGTGCAAATGCGAAAACCTTTCCTGCAGGGAATTTTGGATGGAACCTTGCCAATTGAAAAGTTTCTATACTGGGTTAGGGTTGACTATCCATACTTGGTGAATTTTTCCCGTATCCTTGCCTTAGGCGTAGCTAAAGCTGATACGTTTGAAGATATGAGAGTAATGCAAGAATATCTACATTGGATTATTAATGATGAAATGGCGTTGCATGAATCATATGCGGCTGAGAATGGTATTACTAAACTAGAACTTGAATCTCAACAAATGGGACCTATTAAGTATGCTTATACACGCCATGAATTATCTAGTGCATACAGCGGTTCAATGGGTGAACTCATTGCCGGAATATTGGCATGCATTGTGGGTTATCAAGTGGTTTGTCGTAAACTGGTGTCTTCAGCAGAAATCAAATCAGACAATCCATACAAAGATTGGTTGTCTATGTACTCCTCAGATGCGGAACTGGATACACACACACAGAAAATATTAGAAATTTTTGATCGATTGGCATCAGAAGGCAGTGAAAATCTTCGGGTAAGTATGGAAGCCAAGTTTATGGCTGGCGTTAGATATGAGACTATGTGTTGGGATGCATACTTTGATATGGAAGAATGGATTAATCACTAGAAGAATATGAAACAAGTCTTAGGAAATTGTTATGAAACTTAAAGATAATGTAGCACTAATCACTGGCTGTGCAACTGGTATTGGTAGGAGTACCGCATTGTTATTTAGTAAGGAGGGAGCTAAGGTGGTTTTAGCTGATATATCTCAAGATGCGGAAGAAACAGCGCAAGAGATACGCGCATCTGGTGGACACGCTGTTTTTGTCCAAGGTGACGTATCAATTGCATCTGATGCACAAAAAATGGTCGATACTGCAAAAGAATTATACGGTGAAATAAACATTTTACACAATAATGCAGGTATTTTGCGTATATGTGGTGATTTGTCTAAGACGGAGGAATCTGACTGGGACCGTATCGTTGACATCAATCTTAAAGGTGTATTTCTTGTATCTAAATATGTAATACCAGTGATGACAGCTAGCGGTGGTGGGTCGATAGTGAATACAGCATCAATGGCTGGTTGGACGGTTGGTATGGCAGGATTGGCGGCTTATTGTGCGTCCAAAGCTGGTGTTGTAGGTTTGACAAAGTGTATGGCTCTTGAACTAGCTGAGCATGATATCCGGGTTAATTGTGTGTGTCCAGGAACTATCGATACTACTCTTTACCCAACTCAGTTTCTGAAGCATGGAGGTACACAGGATGAACTGGATGCTGGTCAGGCATCTCTCGCAGCTACAATTCCGCAGGGTCGTTATGGTACTTCTGTAGAAATAGCACAAGCAGTCCTATATTTGGCTTCGGAAGAATCCAGTTATGTAAATGGTCAAGCCTTGGTTGTGGATGGTGGTTTTAGTAATCAATAAGGACATGTTGCAATATAAAGGATAATTGAGGTGTATATATGGCCGAATTAGGTTTGATGCTTGAAAGTCAGGAGGATCTTAACTGGGAGACATTATTTGGTATTACAGAAAAAGTGGAGCAGTTAGGATTCGAATCGCTTTTTTTGTCTGATCATTTGACTTCGGTGAAAGGAAATAAGCAATTAAATAGCATTCCCATTTGGCCTGCGCTCACTGCATTAGCTATGCATACTGAGAGAATTAAAATAGGTCCGCTAGTTTGTTCGATGACATTCCGGCATCCTGCGCAGCTGGCTAAAATGTCTGTTGCTGTAGACCAGATTTCTGCGGGTCGTTTGGAGTTAGGATTGGGTGCAGGATGGTATGAAGAAGAACACATTATGTTTGGTGTAAATTTTCCATCAGCGCGGCATAGACTGGAATTACTTGAAGAGGGAATACAAGTGATCAAGGCATTATGGTCAGGTCAGTCAAGTAACTTTGTAGGACAACATTACCAATTAAGTGACTCTGAAATGCATCCTGGACCAGCGCAGTCAAGTGTACCGCTTATTGTAGGAGGAATGGGAAACACTACTTTGAAGATAGCAGCTACATATGCCGACGAATGGAACTCTTATTATGTTAGCATAGACACTTATCGTGAGAAATCACAGGTCATTGATGGTCATTGTAATTCTATAAACCGTGAACCGGGTACGTTGCGCCATTCTTTGATGACTCCGTATGTAATTGGCAAAAATAATCAGGAGATCGAGAGTCACATTGCCGCAAACCGTGTGGTTTTCCCTAACCTTCCAGGCAATCTAAAAGACTGGCATGACGCTGGTTTTATCGGAGGTAGCCCACAACAACTCTTAGATCAAATGTCTGATTTCCAAGAAGCTGGTGTAAGTCGATTCATCCTTGAGCACAATAGTTTTCATGATCAGTCACCATTAGAGTTGCTGGCTGAAAAAGTACTACCTGCAGTAACTAATCTTTAGTAAATATCTTGCAAGTAATTTATCCTAAAATTGTTTATGGCAAATCTAAATACTAATCAGGTTGGATGGAAAGCATCAAGCAGGGAAGGGGTTGTTGCTGCAGGAAGTGCGGAGTCTGTTATGGCAGGCGTCAATATTCTGAATGATGGCGGAAATGCGGTTGATGCAGCAATAGCCACTATCTTGGCTCTAAATGTTACCGACCATGGTGACTGTTCTATCGGAGGTGAGGTTCCGATCTTGATTTATGATGCAGAAACCCAGAGTGTGAAAGTGCTTAGTGGTCAGGGGCGAGCACCTTTGTCACAAGAGTCGGTCAGTTGGTACATGAAAAATGGCATTCCTGGTGGAAGTGATATTAAAATGGCTCCTGTACCATCTGTTGTTGACTCCTGTATTACTGCTTTACAGTTGTATGGTACTAGAACTTTCAGTGACGTGGTGGGTGACGCACTTAAACTTTTAGATGCCGGAACCGAGATTTGGCATCCAAAATTGGCGCATACCTTTCGAAGACTGGTTGAAGAGGAACAGATTACTATAGGAGTGCGCGAACAAAAACTACAATCAGTGGCGGATCGTTTTTATGGAAGACACAAAAGCAGGAATGATATAGCGGAAGAGTTGGAAGCTGACTACTTATCAAAAGGCGGATTTTTACGCAGAGCTGACCTAGCTGCTCATGCGACTACCGTAGAAGAGCCGGTTACGGCAACTTATAGAGGACATGTCATATATAAGTGTGGTCCTTGGACACAAGGACCTTTGTTATGCCAGGCACTCCGTCTGCTAGAGGGTTTTGATTTGACATCATTTGGACATTTATCATCTGATTATATTCATACAATTGTAGAGGCAACCAAGTTGGCAATGGCTGATCGAGATTATTACTATGGTGATCCTGAGTTCATTGATGTTCCACTAGATCTTTTGCTATCGGATGAATACAGTGATATGCGCAGAAAGTTAATTGATATGGAGACAGCTTATATGCAAGCACGCCCTGGTGATCCTTACAACATGCAACCCATTAAGGAGATCAGTAATTTTAGACCTGGCATTGGCGGAACAACCACTTGTGTTGTGGCAGACCGTTGGGGTAATGTTGTTTCAGCAACTCCTAGTGCAAATGTACCTAAATCCCCACGAGATGGTGGCACTACAGGTGTGACCTTTGGTAATCGTTTACGTAGTCTAAACACAGAGATGGGTCATCCCAATTGTATTCAAGCTGGTAAACGCCCTCGAAGCACTCTAACACCTACATTAATACTAAAAGATGAGAAACCAATTATGGCTATTAGTGTAGCAGGTGGGGATTTGCAGGATCAGGTTGCACTTAATCTGATAGTGAACGCAATTGACTTTAATATGTTTCCTCATTCATGTGTGACTGCACCGCGTTTCGCTACAACACATCATCAGGATTCTTTCGATCCTAATCCCGATAGAGAAGCTACATATAAAAAAGCAGGATCGGTTCTGCTAAAGGAAGATTTTGATAGTGGGATCAAACAAGATCTTAGGCGTCGTGGTCATACAATCAAGACATCAAAGTCGTATATAGGTAGACCAGTAATGCTATCCATAGATCAGGAAGAGGGCACAATTTATGCCGCTGGAGATCCAGAAGGTGGTCGACATGCAGCTGCTATGGGGGATTAGATGGATTGCTCTATAGTAAGTATACGTAAAAATAATTTACAGGGCAATTTAGACGAGATCCAAGACCTGTTTTGGGAGTATCTTGAGTGGGCTAACATGCGTCTGAATCAGGAGTACTCTATTAACTTGGAGATTAAATCCATAATAGAGCAAGATATGCAAAAGATTGAAATGTTCATGTACCCATATTCTCGTTTGTTATTAGCTAAAGATGGCGATTTTCCTGTTGGCATAGTATGTATCAGAAAAATTCTACAAGATGTAGGAGAAATCAAACGGATGTATGTGAGACCCAAGCTTCGTGGTCAGGGCATAGGAAGACTATTGCTGGAATCAGCCGTTTTGGAATCGCGAGACATTGGATACTCAAAGATACGGCTAGATAGTACTCGATTTATGAAAACTGCGCATGCTTTGTATAAAAGTGCAGGCTTTTATGAGATAGACCCGTATTTGGAAAGTGAGATACCGTCCATGTTTCATCAGTACTGGGTTTTCATGGAGAAACAATTGTAGTATGTCTATGATTAACGGTATAGCAGGTTTGATAATATGGACAGATAATCTGGAGGTTCTCTTAAATTTTTATCGTGATGTACTGCAATTAGTGCCACATTCGGTAAAATCGGACTTTGTCTCTTTTCGGTGGGGTGATACTAGATTGAATATTGGTACTCACTCCGAGATAAAGGGGCTATCCAAAGACAGGTTCAGGATTATGATAAATCTTAGAGTCAATGATGTGCGCAATGTGCACAATAGTCTTGAAGAGAGAGGTGTTGCTTTTATACGGCCACCTGAGCAAGAACATTGGGGTGGTTGGATTTGTACGCTCAGTGACCCAGATGGAAACATCATCCAGCTTGTGCAAGATGACAGAAAAATGTGATTGCAATCAAGTGATTGAAACAATCATATAGGTAGAATACCATATTGACTCATGTATAGTTATAGTATGCATACTCAGAGTAAATTGACTTTGTGTATTTCAAAAGGATATATATTTTGCGTTTAACTAGACATATACTTGAAATATTGCAGGGTCAAGGAAGATATATGACGTTATCGGTTCTCTGTGGTGTAGTATTTGCTGGCACCAATCTTATACCTCCGCTTTTGATTCGCAGAATGATTGAATGGATTGTCGAAGGTGGTGCAGACGAATCAGATATCATCGGGGTGACTGTGTCGCTTTTCGGACTATATTTGTTAAGAGGTGCCACACGATATGGATATGGTGTTTTCTCTCACATGGCTGCTTACAGCGTTATGTGTAGCCTTATGAATCGTGTGTATCAACACATACAACATTTGTCTCATCGTTTTTTGAACGATCAGCGTACGGGAAGTCTTATGACAAGGTCAATCAATGATATTGAAACTGTGGAAGATTTTATTGCCCATGGTATTCCTGAAACATTATTAGCTTTAATAATACCTACTTCAATGATGACCGTGCTTTTTATACTGAATCCTACACTTGCAATGGTGGCACTTGTACCAGTTCCATTCGCATCTTGGCTAGTTTACAAATATGTGTCGCCTGTTCGTCAGATGTGGCGAAGTGTGCGTGGAAGCTTGACAGAGCTAATTGCATCTGTCCAGGATAATATCTCAGGCATAACGGTCATAAAGTCGTTTGCACAGGAGACAAATAGTGCGGCACAAATAAAAGAGAAAAGTGTTCGCTTTCGCGATGAGATGATAAGGGCTAATACGGTATCTCTTTTGCCTGCTGGTATTATTGAAGCAGTAGGTGGTCTCGGAATTGTGCTAGTCATATGGTCTGGTGGCGGGATGTCAATGCGGGGACAAGTGAGTGTAGCTGATATTTTCATTTTTGTAGTTTATATGGGCTACATATACCAGCCTTTTTTGACACTTGCTTCTATCAATGATGTGCTTCAAAAAGCTACTACTAGTATAGATCGCGTGTTTGAATTGCTAGCTGAGGAATCTGACATAGTAGATCGATCGAATTCCGTTTCTCCGGGTGATATGAAATTCAACATTTCCTTTGATCATGTTACCTTTGGGTACAAGAAAGGTTTGTCAATACTCCATGATATTTCCTTTGATGTAAACCAGGGTGAAATAGTTGCTTTGGTCGGTCCTACTGGTGCAGGTAAGACTACTATCTGTAATCTCATACCGAGGTTTTGGGATCCTGATATTGGTTGTGTAAAAGTAGGTGGATACGAAGTAAATAATTTAAATTTAAGGTTTTTACGTGGAAATATTGCTGCAGTACTGCAGGACGTGTTTCTATTTCATGGCACAGTTAGACATAATATACTTTTTGGTAGGCCGGAGGCCAGTCAAGATGAAGTGATTTCTGCAGCACAAATAGCTAATGCTGAGGAATTTATATTGGATATGCCAGATGGATATGAATCTATCATTGGTGAACGTGGAGTACGTCTGTCTGGAGGCCAGAAGCAACGTCTTTCCATTGCGCGCGCTATTTTAAAGGATGCCCCAATACTAATTTTAGATGAAGCCACCTCCGCAGTGGACGTAGAAACAGAGATGCTCATACAACAGGCGATTACACGGCTGGTTGCTAATCGAACTGTTGTGGTAATTGCTCACCGTCTTTCCACTGTACGTAATGCCGACAAGGTAGTTGTATTAGAAAATGGTCGAATAGTGGAATCAGGTTCTCATAGTACTTTGATTGAGCAGAATGGGACATATGCACGTATGTTACAAGCGCAAGATGTTGCAAGTGATTGGTCATTTGAAACCAATGTTGATCAGAGATGAATCAATATTGAAACAAGATTAAGCGCACATCTTGGTAATTCAAATTATCAGACAATGAGAATAGCTCAAAATGATATAGTTACATTATCTTGTGGCACTCTGCTATAATTGTCGGGTTGTCTATAATCTGGCGAATAAAAGTCAGCAATATATAGGTAAACATAGAAGAGGAGTATTAGGCCATCCTCCAGAGAGTCAGGGTAACAGGCTGAGAACCTGACATGTGTTAGAGGAACACTAAAAAGGCTCAACTCGCCTCTGAGTACTGTGGATGAAATTGATTAGTCCGCAGCGGAAATGTCCGTTATCACATTTTTAAAGAGGGTGGAGTTAATCAATTATCTTCACCAAGTAGGGTGGTACCGCGGATTCCCTTTCGTCCCTGAACGGACGTGGGGATTTTTGGTTAAATAGCTGACAGCATAGATTAATGTAGTTCTTGCATGTAACAAAAATTGGAAAATTATTAGTAATAGGAAGGCGTGTATGGAAACATCTAAATATGTTCCACAGGAAATTGAGTCTCGATGGCAGCAGCGATGGGATGAAGATCAGTTATATCGAGCTTTGGTTGACCATACTAAAGAAAAATACTATTCGTTGACCATGTTACCTTATCCAAGTGGGGATTTGCATATTGGTCATTGGTATGCAATGACCCCATCCGATGCACGTGCTAGATATATGCGTATGCAGGGGTATAACGTAATGTTCCCTATTGGCTTTGATGCATTTGGCTTACCAGCTGAAAATGCTGCAATTAAACGGAATGTACATCCAAAGGAATGGACCTATAAGAATATTGACAATATGCGTAGACAACTTAGGACAATGGGCGCGATGTGGGATTGGGAACGAGAAGCTGTTTCTTGCGACCCGGGTTATTATCGTTGGAGTCAGTGGTTCTTCTTGCAATTGTATAAGAATGATATGGTGTATCGCAAGCAATCTCCTGTTGACTATTGTCCTAACTGTAACACTACCCTTGCTCGCGAACAGGTCTGGGGTGATGATCGTCATTGTGAGAGATGTAGTACTCCAGTGATAAAGAAAGATCTTGAGCAGTGGTTTTTCAAGATTACAGATTATTCGGAAGAATTGTTGGATTATTCGCTTATTGACTGGCCTGATCGGGTGAAGTTGTTGCAGACTAATTGGATTGGGCGTAGTGAAGGGGCGCATGTTGAATTTTATACTGAGGACTCACAAGTCATCGAAGTGTTCACCACTCGTCCTGATACTCTTTGGGGCGCAACATTTATGGTCCTCGCTCCTGAGCATAATTTAGTAGAAAGTTTAACGACCGAAGAGAAACGATCCGAAGTGGAAGCTTATGTGGAAGCTGCAGTACGCAAGACTGATGTCCAACGTGAGTCTGTTAACAGAGTAAAAACCGGGGTTTTTACCGGGGGCTATGCTATTAATCCAGTGAATAAGGAGCGTATCCCAGTATGGGTGGCCGACTATGTTTTGATCACTTATGGCACTGGGGCAATAATGGCAGTTCCTGCGCATGATGAGCGAGACTTTGAATTCGCTCGTAAATATGGCATAGAAGTAAGACCAGTTATTCATGATCCCAAAGAATCTGTTCCGCCAGATGGTGATGCTATGAAGGAGCCTACATTAACACTTGGTAATATGATCAATTCTGGTCCGCTGACAGATACCCCAGCATCCGAGTCTGTTGAGAAGACATTAGACTGGCTTGAAAGCCAAGACATTGGGAAAAGAGCCATAAATTACCGTTTGCATGATTGGTTAATCTCGAGACAACGGTATTGGGGAACACCTATTCCTATGACCTATTGCGTAAAATGTGGAGTGCAACCAGTTGATGAGGATCAGTTGCCAGTATTGTTGCCGGATGAAATTGAATGGCGACCCACAGGTGAAAGTCCACTCAAATATCATTCAACATGGAAGAAGACAACATGTCGAGAGTGTGGAGGAGATGCTACTCGAGAAACTGATACTATGGATACTTTTATGTGTTCGGCGTGGTATCAGTATAGATACCTAAGCCCAGAATATGATTCTGGTCCTTGGGACAAAAAAGAACTTGACTATTGGATGCCTGTGGATACGTATACAGGTGGAATCGAGCATGCAACTATGCATCTCATATATTTTCGCTATTTTACTAAAGCGCTGCGTGACATAGGTTTATTGGAGTACGATGAGCCTGTAATGACATTGAGAAATCAAGGTGTTATATTGGGTGAAGACTCGGAAAAAATGTCTAAGAGTCGAGGTAATGTAGTAGCTCCAGACGAGTTGGTAAATAAATATGGTGCTGATGCTGTTCGCGCATATTTGATGTTTTTTGCGAGATGGGACCAAGGTGCACCTTGGAGTGGAAGTGGTATTGAAGGTGTATCGCGTTGGTTGCAAAGAGTTTGGCGAATTGTGATGGAATCGCACAATGACAGAGAAGTTGGTACAACCGACCAGGGTGATGTTCGTGATTTGCATCGTAAGGTTCATCAAACTATCAAGCAGATTAGTCACGACATGGAGCACTTTCAATTTAACACTGTTATATCAGCACTAATGGAATTAACAAATGCACTTAATAAAGCCGTCTCAGATAAGCTTACCAATACGGAGGTATTTGATCACGGGTTGGAAACTCTTATAAAATTGATGGCCCCTGTCACACCCCATATAAGTGAAGAATTGTGGTCTCAATTGAACAATTCTTATAGTGTTCATCAGCAACCTTGGCCGGTGGCAGATGATGAAGCAATTTTAGAAGACGAAATAACTTTAATTGTGCAGGTCAACGGAAAGGTGCGTGAAAGACTGATAGTTCCTGCTACGATAGATTCTGAAAGTGCAAAAGCACATGCATTAAGCAGTGAAAATGTGAAGCGATATCTTGATGGAAAAGATGTGCAAAAAGTGATTTATGTACCCGGAAGACTAGTCAACATAGTTGTAAAATAGTCTCCGTGTTGGTTTTGATAGATTTATCCTATTAGTTTGATTTGATAGGCGTGGTTTTTTGTGATGATATCTGCCGGAAAACCAGTATTACTTTTCCTTGTATTCGTATAGTTGATGGGTCGAGATAAATTGCGTCCATAGTGGGATTGGCTGGCTGTAGGCGCACCATGTCGTTTTCTAGATAAAAATATTTCAGTGTTGTTTCCTCGCTATTAATCAACCAAATGGCTGCAAGATCACCATTGTTCACCTGCACCTGTTGTTTCATTATGACGTAATCACCATCGTTTATCATGGCGTCTATCATTGAGTCTCCTCGTACTTCTAATGCAAATATTTCTTTTTCATCTCCAACCAGATCTTGAGTAAGATTAATGGTTTCGTCCGGTGCATAAGAGACTGCAGCTTCGGGGAAGTGTACTGGCTCACTTGCAAATATCCGACCCACTAGTGGTATTTGTACTAGCCTACTTGCTTTATTCTTGTCTAGCTGGATTCCACGGGACACGCGCATCATTCTGTTGATATAACCTTCATTTTCCAACTTGTTGAGGTTGTAATTAACAACAGATGTTGAAGTTATTTGGCATGCTTTTCCTATTTCGCGGATTGTAGGCGGATACGAATGTTGACTAATGAAATTAGTTATGAAGTCGAGCATGTTTTCTTGCCTGGCCGAAAGCTTGCTTTTTGCCATGAATTCACCTTATTAATTGGTTTGCTAAAATTTTCTAAGGAAGCACTGTGATAATATCAGAACAAGTGTTCCGTGTCAATTTTGTGTTGGGGTGGTCCAATTGTAGACTTGTAGTTTGGTGCTGATTAGTCTTTACAGAGCCACCTCGGGGATTTGAACCCCGAACCTAGCACTTACGAAGCGCTTGCTCTGCCAATTGAGCTAAGGTGGCAACTGGACCGATTTTACCAGACGTGTAAACAGTGGCATAGGTTGGCTTGTACTGATTTATGAGGGATAATGAATGTATGCGCGTTGCTATGATATCTGTACACACATGTCCTTTAGCGGTGTTAGGGGGTAAGGAAAGTGGTGGCATGAATGTTTATGTTCGTGAGTTGACTCGCGAGCTAGGTCGTCAAGGTATCGGTGTTGATGTTTTCACTAGATCGCAAGATGAACATCAGTCACACATAAAACATGATTTGGATAACGGAAATCGTGTCTTTCATATTCCTGCTGGTCCTGAAAGACCAATTCCCAAAACTGATCTATACGAATGGTTGCCCGAATTTACTGGTGGGGTGAAGCTAGCATCTGTATTATTAGATGAACAATATGATTTAGTACATTCGCATTATTGGTTGTCTGGAGTAGCTGCGCTCGAACTACAGAAATGGTGGGATGTTCCTATAGTGCATATGGCGCATACTCTTGGGATCAACAAAAACAAAGTTGCCAAGGATAATCAACAACTTGAACCCCAGCTTCGTCTTGACACAGAATCAAGGCTGCCAAGATTGGTTGATAAAATAATCGTTGCTACTGATCGTGAACGATCTCAAATAGAAGAAATGTCACGGGAATTTGTAGGGAAAACTTCCGTGATACCGCCTGGTGTGGATCTAAATGTGTTTCATCCATATATTCAGTCCGAAGCGAGGCATCAGCTGGATATTCCACTCGATAACAATATGGTACTTTTTGTGGGACGCATTGAGCCTCTTAAGGGAGTAGATACTCTTTTACATGCTATGCAATATCTAAAAGAGTCCGGAGAAATGCCAACAGAGATGTATATGTCTGTAATTGGTGGAGATCCCGGAAAGCCTCGTGAGACTCGTCATGCTGAGTTAGAAAAATTGATGGCTCTTCGTGATGAGCTTGGTCTTAGTGACTTAGTGGCTTTTTTGGGAAGACGGGATCAGGAAACATTACATAGGTATTATGCAGCTGCTGATGTGGTTGTAATGCCTTCACATTATGAGTCATTCGGAATGGTTGCACTTGAGGCTATGGCTTGTGGCACACCGGTAATAGCTACAGATGTTGGAGGACTTTCTCAGCTAGTCAGAGATGGAGAGACAGGTTTCTTGGTACCTGGTATGGATATAGTTGCTCTGGCTGAAAGTTTGGGAAAAGTACTGTCTGACAAGAAATTACGTGAGCGTTTAGGTAGACAGGCATCAGAATATGCTGAGGCTTACGCCTGGCCTGGAATTGCAGGACAGGTAATTGATTTGTATAAGAACATATTGACTAATGCATGACACACAAAGGACTATTCTGAATTAGTGGTGATCACTAATTTTCAATTATTGTCAGGCGACCTACTCTTATGCCGTGCCCATATGAATTGCGGTCGGTAGAATCATGATACATTAAATATGTTTGGTCCTGTAGTCGAATTATGTCGGCCCCTGCCGGGTCACGTGCATTTATCAGTACATGTTGTTTTCTGAATATAATTCCATCTTGAGAAGTGCTGTAACCCATTACGGCAACTCCGGTGAAGTCTCTTATACCCGCGTCTTGAGGTTTGTTTAATTGATAGAAAAGTGTTACGCAACCGTCGTCACGAAGTAGTGGATAAACTTCGCGAGCTGATGCGGTCAAGTGTGGTGCTCCCGGTCCGATTATGATGCCAGGTTCTACATTCCAGTCGAACAAGTCGCTAGATGTAGCTCGGCGCAGCCAGTGGTTTGGCGGACCACCTTGTAGCATATCTTTTTTTGGCTCACCATGTTGCGGTGCTGGTCCAAAATATCCTTGCCATAGATTTTCACCGACTGGAATTATGCTCAGTTTCTGTATAGCTTTCATGTCTGCTGCAGATTGTGATATTCTTTCTCCTGGCTCTACATTAAAAGTTTGTCCTTCATCGTCACTGACAAAAGATTGGACGCCAGTTTGTGATGATCCCACAAAAAGTCGTATCCTATTGTCTGGCAGTCTATATACCCGAAGAGGACCTAGGTTTACTCCTTGGTTCATAGCTTCTGGGCCAGATATTCTAATGCCTTCATAGGCAAAGTTAATGCCATCTGTCGAAAGCGCACTGCCTATACCTGCTCCAGCATTAGTAAAGAAAAGTCGTATATTTCCATCGCTAAGCAGCAAAGATGATGGATTAGCCATTGGGGCCATAGGGTCTGGATTGCCAGCATCCTGGGCGGTCAGTACTATTCCCAGGTCTTCAAATAAGTATTTGCTGTCTTCGCATGTTGCTGGTGAATCTATTTCAGTTGAATTTTGTAATTCATTTGATTGGGGAGTATCAATAATAGGCTCTGGTTTGGGCCTGTTGGGTCCCGAAAGAATTGCGCTAGCAATTCTAAAGCCTGCAAAAGGATCTGGACCGTCAGTCAAAGTATAATAAACTCTCCAATTGCCTTCGCCTATGTACACAGCAGTAGGGTCCAGCGCATTTCTTGGAGTGCGGTCTAATAGTGCAGTATCATCAGCTGACCAATCAATTCCGTTTTCGGATCTTGCTAAGAATAAACGTTGAGGTTTGCTAATAGGGCCACCTGGAGGAGTAGTAGAGACCAACATAAAGTTAGGTGAACCTGTAAGTACGTATGAGTCAACAAAGCCGCCGGCAAGACGTAGGCCTGCATCTTTATCAAAACTAATACCATCAAGGCTTGTAGCAGAACGAATGACCTCTCGTTTCTTGTTTGGAACCATATCAGTCCACATGATTCGTATTTGACCATTAGGTAGTACAAAAGAATCTGGAACTCCCCATGCCCGTCGGTTTGTTTCCTGCACAATACCAGTATCAGAATCTACAATCCAGTCGATACCATCATTGCTTATTGCGGTTCGTATTTTAGAATCTCCACCATCAGGCCCTTTGTTAGAGTGTTCTGTAAAATACATCCTCCATCCGTTAGATGTACGTATAACAGTAGGATCAGATCCCGGAGGTGTTCTGGCGGGTACTTTATTGAAGGATAATCCATCTGTAGATTCCCATATTTCAATACCCATATTTGTAACGTATAGTCGTACAGTGCCATCATCTAGCATGACTGCCTCGGGGCTTACACCCTCGGGGCCGATTGAATCCACTTCGGCCTCTAGAGTCCAAGACTCCACTAAGTCGTTACTAATGTTAGCAAGTGTTTCTGTAGGAGATGACTCCACATTTGCATCAATGACTACACTAGTTGCCTTCATAGGCTCTTCAGTTTGATTTGAGTCTATCGTGGTCGAATCTAATAGTTTAACTTCCGACGTCACTTTTGTGACGTTTGGTGGAGATGTCTCTAACACATTGCTATCCTGTGTAGCAACCGAGTCTATTGTTTGGTTTGTTGTAACATTATCTTCTTGGGTACATCCTGTCACAATCATTAGGAATGTTATTACAACGATTCCTGTTGTACATAATTTTGATTTCATGTTTGTTTTTGCCTGCATGTTTTATAATCTTTATAGTTTAGGAAAACATAAATTACCCTGATATTTTATTACTGCTTGCTTGAATTTTTCAGGTACCTTTACTGTAGAATTTGTAATGTAGTCATAAGCCACCTGGATTGTTTTGGCGGATGCAATTTGCCGTCCCGTATCAGTATTAATTGTATACATGCAATCGAAGCTTTTGTTACCAAATCTCGTGATGCCAACACTGACATTGAGTCGTTCGGAGATATATGCTGGTGATTTATAGTCGCATGTTGCATGCGCAACTATCATATTCATTTCATTTAGTCCGGAGAGTGTTTTGAGTTCTTGGAAATATTTTGTGCGTACTGTTTCCAGATACGTGAAATATACCGCATTATTCACGTGTCCAAAAGAGTCAACATCACGGAATATTACTTCTATTGGATGATTGTAGGTCGCAGCAGTATTTGGATTGTCTGCTTTGTGTGTGGTTTTCATTGACATATATTTGAATGCTGATTTTAGCATATTACAGCAATGCTTATTTTACCCAGCATTGGATGGTTGTGTCACTACTTCCAATTGAACAATAAATTACATATATTTTTGTCGAATAAGATGTTATTGTGCTTTTGCACCTTGTTCTATAATTGAACACATGCAATCTAGTGCCATAACTGTACGAGTTGCACAGTTGCGTCATGAACTGCAACTCCACAATTATCTTTATTATGTTATGCAATCTCCCAGTATTTCTGATAGAGACTTTGATGAACTATTTAAGGAGCTACAGGATTTAGAGAGCCAATATCCTGAATTGATTGAAGAGGATTCACCCACGCAACGTGTAGGAGGATATCCTTCTGATAAGTTTGATAAAGTTGATCATCCTAATCCTATACTCAGTTTGAGTAAAGTCAATAGTCCTGCTGATACAGAGGCATGGTTCGCTCGCATATCAAAGTTAGACGGAAGGGTAATGTCCAACAAGTTTGTGGTGGAACCTAAGATTGACGGTTTGACAGTAGTGCTACATTATGAAAATGGAGTTTTCACACGAGGTTGTACTCGCGGAGATGGACATGTGGGCGAAGATATAACAAGAAATCTTCGAACAGTACGTTCGTTACCTTTGCGCGTACCAGTTAAAGGATCTATGGATGCACCTGGCACTTTGGTTGTACGTGGAGAGGCTTTTATACCAAATCAATCTTTTTACGACTTGAATAATAAGTTAGGTGCTAACGGTGAGCGTACATATATTAATGCTCGTAATGCTGCATCAGGTGCTCTAAGGCAATTAGATCCTAGAGTAACTGCTAGTCGTCCGATTGCATTGTTTTGTTATGAGGTGGTTGCTTCAGACCCACAGTTTTTGAACAGCCAATGGGATACTCTAACTTATTTGCGTGAACTAGGCTTTCCCGTATCGGATGATTCAGTCCTGTGCAACAATATGAGGGATGTGATTGATAGATGTCAAATGTGGTCTGATAAGAGAAAAGGTTTGGATTATGAAATAGACGGCGTTGTCATCAAAATTGATGATTTAGATGTTATGGCAAATTTGGGAGTGGTAGGCAAAGATCCAAGAGGTGCAGTTGCTTACAAATTTGCTGAAGATCAGGTTACTACACGGTTAGTTGATATTGGGCTGAATGTTGGCAGGACCGGTGTGTTAACTCCATATGCGGTTCTACAACCCGTGAAAGTTGGTGGGGTGATTGTTAAGCAGGCTACATTGCATAATCTAGATTTTGTTAGAGACAAGGATATACGTGTGGGTGATCATGTGCTCATTAAACGTGCTGGTGAAGTGATACCTTATGTAATAGGTTCTTTGGAGTTAGAGCGCGATGGTAGTGAGGTTCCTTATGATCCTCCTGACAAATGCCCTAGTTGCGGCACAGCTGTTCATCGTTTTACAAATGAAGTTGCTATATATTGTGCTAATATAGCTTGTCCGGCTCAAATTGTTCGCAATTTGGAACATTTTGTGTCCCGTTCTACGTTAGAAATAGATGGTTTCGGTAAGGGTCTAGCTAAACAGCTTGTTGAGGCTGGTCTAGTCAAGGATGTTGCAGACATATTCTCTTTGGACAAAACTAGTTTGCTTGAGTTAGAAGGGTTTGCTCACAAAAAAGTAAGCTCACTATTGAATGCAATTGCTGAATCAAAGAAAAAGCCTCTTAGTCGTTTGGTTGAAGCACTAGGAGTTAGAGGTGTAGGTTCGGTAGCTTCCGCATCCTTAGCATCAGCCTTTGGGTCGCTAGATGCTTTAGGAGAAGCTACAACTGAGGAATTACAGGAAATAGAAGGTCTCGGTCCTAATATAGCTAATGCAGTGGTAGAATGGTTTGATGAGCCGACTAACCGTAGGGTGTTAGATAAGTTGCAGGCAGCTGGGTTTTGGCCTACGCTAAATGATTCGCACAATAATATCTCGGGTGTTCTTACAGGGATGACGATAGTAATTACTGGTACTTTACAGGGTTGGTCACGGAAAGATGCTGTTGATTACATAGAATCTCATGGTGGCTCAGTTGGCAAAAGCATTACATCTAATACAAATTATCTTTTAGTCGGCGATCGTCCAGGCAGCAAATTGGATCGTGCTCTAAATTTGGGTATTACAGTGATAGATGTGAATTCATTGAAAGACTTGGTAAAATAGTGATAGCATTATTAGTGTTGACAGAAAGTGTGCGTTGCTCTAAACTGCCGTAGTTTTGTGGGAGACGCAAAAATATAAGCGGGCAAAAATATAAGTGAGCGATAACATTCAAACTGGTATACAAAATCGTATCGATGGTATGCATCAACGTGTGCAGGGCTTGCGAGATGCGGATATGTATTTCTATAACATGCCAGTCTCAGAGCTTAAGGGCAGTTCCGAAGTAGTCGTTTCTGGCCGCACAATGTTGATGTTAGCTTCATATGGTTATTTGGGATTATTGGGTCATCCCCGCATAAATAAAGCAGCAGGTGATGCTCTTGAAAAGTATGGAAGTGGCACACATGGTGTTAGAGTGCTTGCGGGCACTTTAGATATTCACGTAGAGCTTGAGAAGACGATTGCGGACTTTAAGAACACAGAAGATGCAGTCACGTTTTCTAGCGGCTATGTCACTAATTTGGCTGCAATATCAACTATTGTGGGTAGACGCGATATAGTATTATGCGATAAATATAATCATGCTAGTATTGTAGATGGTTGCTTGTTGTCCGGAGCAGAATTGAAGAGGTTTCGTCACAATGATATGGATCATCTAGAAGGTTTATTGAAACGTTATTCTGATCGCACTACTAAATTGGTAATAGTTGATGCAGTGTTTAGTATGGATGGTGACATCATTGATTTGCCGGCACTTGTTGAACTGTGTAGAAAATATGACGCTTGGCTAATGATGGATGAAGCTCATTCGGTGGGTGTGTTAGGGAAAACTGGGCGTGGAATTGAAGAGCACTTTGGCATGCAAGATTGCGTGGATGTTAAGATGGGTACACTAAGCAAGACTATACCTAGTATAGGTGGCTATATTGCTGGTAATAGCGGTCTAGTTAACTTGCTTAAGCATGCTGCACGAGGGTATGTTTTCTCTGCTGCTATTCCACCTGCGCAAGCGGCCGCAGCTAAAGCTGCTTTTGAAGTGATTATTGATGAGCCAGATAGAATTGAGAAAGTTCAGCAAAACGCCCGCATTTTTATCGATGGCCTACAGGCGATTGGTTTTGACACCATGAGTAGTGAAACGGCAATCGTACCTGTGCTATGCGGAACTGATGAGAAGGCATATGAACTGGTACGGTTGTGTCAGAGTCAGGATATCTTTGTTTTGCCGGTAGTATCCCCAGCTGTGCCAGAAGGTTTGTCTAGATTACGTGCTACAGTCACTGCTGGTCATTCGAAAGCACAGATTGAACATGCCTTATCTGTATTGGAAATTGCTGGCAAAGAAGCTGGCCTTATCTAAACAACCCTTTATCTAGCATTGATTTAATCTATCAGTTCAGCCTGTTGCGCCCATTCTATAAAATACTTTAGTCGTGGATGGCCAGCATATACTCCGCGATATTGTTCCGGTAGAAGTGCAGCTAGTCTAAGCATTATGTTCTCGGTCTGCATTTGTAATTGCGCTGAGCGATCTTGGCGCTGAATAGGTTCTAGTCTAAATGGTGGACCCACTTTAAGTATTAGGTGCGGACGACGCAACCTTTTTAGTTCATCAAATGTTTTATCAGTACCAATAATCACTGCCGGCACTATGGGTACATTTGCTTTTGTGGCTAGAAATGCAATTCCTGCTCTTGGTTTTTGTAGTTCTCCTGTCTTGCTACGAGTACCTTCAGGAGCTATACCTAGCATGACTCCTGACTTCAATGCTTTAATGGCACCACTGAGGGCGGTGCGATCAACTGTACCTCGTTTTACCCATACGACTCCACCTGCATCTGCTCCTGCCCAGTTAAGTATCAACCTAAAAAAGATATTTTTGTGATATTTGTGAGCCACAAACCCAGACAATTTTGGGTGTTTGATAAGAGTCAATAGCAGTGGGGCGTCCGCGAAACTCATGTGATTTACGACTAAAATACATCCTCCAGATGTTGGCAGATTATGTTCGCCCACTATACTACGTGTTGTGAACATGCTATACAGCAACTCAAAGAGTGATTTTAAAGCTTTAGTACTGTTCATTTATGTATTACTGTGATATTAATCGTCCATGTGCATATACAGAGTAATGGCTATGTTGTTCTAAGGTTGTAGTGAAGATTGTATCAACGTCGGATGTCTCGCCAGGCCCCATAGTTAGATCATGTTCAATGATCCGATAGGACAGTATTTGGTTAGAAGTGTTGTAAGCGCTTATTAATATATCAATTGAACCCACATATTCCTCTGAGTTGTTCTGGATTTCAGCTGTAACAGCATGTTTTGCCAAATTGGATTGCTGAGTACCTGTTATAGTTGAGCTAAGTACCACAAAGCGATTAGATAATGTAGTTCCATCTTCTGCATTAAGTACATTGCCGGCTGCTCCCAAAACCTTGTTGCTTGTTGAAAACCGTACTGATATTGGTGTGATTTTGCCAGGCATAATTATTTCTAAAGGCGCAAATGTAACCTTACTAGGTCCAATTTCTCCCTCCGCCAATATAGCAGTGACTTGGACAACTAGGTCAATGACAGGATTGGTAGTTTTATTTTCTAATTCCCCTAGACAAAGTTGTTCCTCATTTGGACCCGGGAAACAATGGAATTGTGTCATTTCAAGCAATTTGTATTCTATTGCCGCAGTGTTTTTGCTAGCCAATACTATGTCACCAAATGGGATGACTAGGTCTTGGCCAGGTTGCAGTGATAATGGATCAATGCCTGAGTTTGCCATTTGTATTTGTTCAACCGTAACACCTTTCTCAGAGGCAATTGCTATCAACGTATCTCCTGATTGAACAGTGTAGGCATAGGGAGTTGCAGTTGGATCTAAACTTGGAAGGGTCGGCACTACAAATGTTGCTGTTTTCTTTGGAGGCGAGGTGGCTGTGGACTGCAGTTTGCGCAAAGCAGCAGTAGGTGCAGATGTAACATCAATGTTTTCAGGTTCGTTATTGACACAGCCATTTAATCCACCCAATAACATTGCTGTAGATACGAGTGCAATCAATCTTAGTTTAGTATGCATGCTAGTAAAGCAATTATATTCTAATATTGTCGGCGGGCGAATTTATGTGCTTATATTAATATTTTTGTTGTGGTAAAATTCCGCAGTATTTTTAGAGTGAGTACTGTATAATCAAGTATTCAAGCTCGTATAGTCGAGCTTGAATGAACATTATTATCTTTAGACTAAGTAGTATGGAGTGTTGAAATGCCAGTTTACGCTT
>MDTE01109838.1_pt1 | contig 24470 bp, 25 predicted proteins | sample 811231 | NCBI WGS metagenome assembly MDTE01 (sample SAMN05326651, study PRJNA326480) | marine metagenome | isolation source: seawater | place: Indian Ocean: Red Sea | collected 2010 | reverse complement strand
TAATTTATGGCGGAGAGAGAGGGATTCGAACCCTCGATAGTGTTGCCACTATACACGCTTTCCAAGCGTGCTGATTAAACCGCTCTCACATCTCTCCTAATAAATTAATTATCCCAAATAGGTTTTCTTTTTTCAAGAAAAGCATTTATTCCCTCTTCAGAATTTACTTCTAACATATTTTCAGTCATGATTGACGAGGTATAATTATAAGCTTCTTCAAGAGACATCTCCCTTTGTTTATAAAATGCTTTTTTACCAATTTTTAGAGTTTTCATTGATTTTGAAGCAATTTTTTTTGCTTGTTCAAAAACTTTTTCCATCAATTCTTCAGAATTAAAAAAGTTATTAATCAAACCTATTTTTTGTGCTTTCTTTGAATCGATTAAATCTCCAGTTAATAGCATTTCCATTGCAGATTTTTTATTTACGTTACGTGAGAGTGCCACCATTGGTGTAGAACAAAAAAGACCTATATTTACACCTGGGGTTGCAAATTGCGCCCTATCACTAGCATAAGCAAGATCACAACTTGCAATCAATTGGCATCCCGCTGCTGTTGCAATTCCATCGATTGCAGCAATAATTGGTTTAGGATTTTGGACTATATTCATCATTAAAATTGAGCAATTTTTAAAAATTTTATCAAAATAGCTTTTGCCTTTATCTTGGTCAGACCTTTTAGAGTTTAGGTCTTTTAAATTATGCCCAGCACAAAAGATTTTTCCTGTTGATGAAAGAACTATAACTTTAACATCATTATTGTTGGAAGCTTCATTGAATTTTTGATCAAGTTCACTTATCATATCATTGCTAAGTGTATTTTGATTTTTTGGATCATTTAATATTAAATGCAAAACATTATTTGATAGCTGTTGTTTTACTAAAGAATCATTCATCTTAATTAATTATTATTTCTACTTCCTCAGATAAAGAGTTAGCAATAAAACAATATCTATGTGATCTATCATGAATTTTTGCCATTTCTTCATTTGAAACTGAAAAATTACTTTCAAAAGTAATTTTTGGATTTAGTTCTATTTTGTTCACACACATTTTGCCTTTCGAGTTCTTACCTAAGTAAGCGATTGCTCTATCATCATATTTTATAACTGGCCATTTCACCTTAGCAGCTAATGCTAAAAAAGTCATCATATGACAACTGCTCATAGCTGCTGCAAGAGATTGTTCTGGATTTAAATTATTTGGACTACCTCCATAATCAACTGTAGAACCGGCATTTAATAAAATTTTATCATTAATTATTATTATATGATCGGTGCTATATTTGCCGTAAATTAATTCTCCTTTTCCAAGATTCCAATTTAATTCTATCGATAGATTTTTCATATTATAGATTTAATCACTATATGACAAAAAATCTATGAAATATAATTAAATTTTTAAAATTTCTTTATCCTCAATATAATGATATAAATCTAAGTAATAGAAAAAATGAATAATAATAATTCAGAACTTTTTAAAATATTTACAACTCCTATATGGACTTCTGTCATAGCAAATCATGACGAAGTAAATGCAAAAATGAGTAAATATATAAAAACACTTCAATCAGAAAATCCTGAAGGTATGATAAAATCAAACGTTGAAGGATGGCATTCAAAATATTTTAATTTAGATTCAGAAGAGCCAAGATTTTTTCTCAATTCAATAAAATCAGATTTAGACAGAGTTATGCAAGATATGGGTTGGGATTTAAATAATCAGAAAATTAAAATAACTAGTATGTGGTCTATAATAAACAACAAAAATGCTTCTAACGCTAGACATATACATTCAAATAATTATATCAGTGCTGCATACTACGTTAAAGCTCCAAAAAACTGTGGTAATATAATTTTTTATGATCCAAGAAATGAAGTTGTTTTTAGACATCCAAAAATAAAAGTAACAAATAATTTAAATTCTAATATTTTTTCTATTGAACCTAAAGATGGTTTATTGGTTTTATTTCCAAGTTATCTTCACCATGCTGTTGATTATAATAATTCAAATGAAGAAAGAATAGTTATTAGTTTTAATATTGATATAATTTAGTTTTACTATTTTAAACTAGAAATTTCAATATTTGGCCAAATATAACCATGTCTATTAATATAATTAGAATATTTAGTAATATTTTCTATAAGAAAAAAAATTGTAGCAATGCTAAAAATTATTTTAAAAGAATTGAAGTAAAATTTTTTTCCAGATTTAATAATTTCATTCCAAAAAGGAATTATTATAAAAACAACTAAACTTAAATTAAAAAAAATTCCGAATCTGTAAGCAGGTATAAAAATAAACCAGATAATATTACTTATAAGAATAAAAGAGATAAAAGATTTATTACTAATATAAAAACTGTAAAAAAAATTTTTAACTTCTTTCAAATATATTGATTTATTAGAATGATTAAGTCTAATATAATAAATCAAGGGGGGCATGAATAATATCAATATATATAGGGCATAAGTCTCAATTATTTTGTGAAAATGATTTGCAAACCACATTGAAACCCAATTAATTCCATCAATATTAGAACTGAGCGTAAAATCACCCTTTGCAAATTGTTCTATCATTTGTAATTCAATTTTAGAGGTTTTTAAATTTGCAAAACACAAAAATGTAAGAGGCCAAATTAAACATTTACTTATAATATAATTTTGAAGAATCCAAAAAAAGGTTGGAATAGAAATAAAAGCAGAAGTAATTAATAAATATAATTTATTTTTTAACTTTAAAAAAATAAAAAATAAAAAAATAAAAATTAAACCATTATATATTTTAATTACAAATGAAAACATTGATAAAAAAACAAGAATTGTAAATATTTTTTTATCATTTTTATTTAAAATAACTTTTTGTTTTTCAAAAAATATTAATAAAAAATAAAAAAGAATTATTTGTCCAGGAACATCTGTTCCAAAATCTTTATATTGATTTAAAACTCCTATAAAAAATACTAGACAAAAAAAAGAAAATAACGAGGGTATATAATTTTTATTTTCATAGTTATATTTAAAAGATTTATAAAAATCCATAATTGTTAAACTGTATAAAAGCGAAAGGATACAAAAGATTGAAACTGGAAAAGACTTTAAAAAATAAGCAGAATTAATTAATAACCAATGTGAGTTATAACTTGTGGTTCTTCCATGAGTAATATCAAATGAATTATAATCTTTGAAATTAAGAATTGTCTTTAGATGATATCCAAAAAAATCATCATTGCTTAATGAAAAAAAAGACAAAAAAAATGATATTAATATTACAATAAAAATGAAATATATTTCTGCTATTTTTTTTGGGTTATAGATAAAAAAAAATAAATAAATTAAAATACCTATCGTTATTATACTAACTGAATAAATATCGCTAAAATTATATTTTAAGTTAAATAATAGAGAAACAAAACCTATGAAAAATAAACCAAAAAAAAACTCTATATTCCTATAATGATTATTTAATAAATTATCTAATCTGCAAGTTTTTAATAGTAATTTACCAAAACCAGAAATACTTATAAAATATAAAAAAATTGAAACAGGGAAAAATATATATGTAAATGTCACAATATTCCTAAAAAACTATATTTGTTTAAATATTATCATAAAATCAATTTATAATTATACAAAAATAATATATTGAAAAATCTATATCCAAAATTATTCTAATTATATATTATATGATTTCAGTTATCTAAAATGAAAAAAAATAATAATATTCCGAAAACTATCAAAGTGCCGTTATCAGGTAAATTTAGAGACAAAAGAGGGATTATATTAAATTTAAATAATGGATTATTTGGAAGTTGCGCTCTTATTAAATCTAAAAAAAATTCTATTAGAGCTAATCATTACCATAAAAAAGATTGGCATTATTGTTATGTTTTAAAAGGTAAAATAGCTTATTACTACAGAAAACATGGCTCTAAAAATAAACCAAAAAAAATGATTATAAATGAAGGAGAATTATTTTTTACTCCACCAATGGTTGATCATGCTATGAAATTTTTAAAAAATACTGAATTTATTACTCTAGGTAGGGGAAGTAGAACAAAAATTAATTATGATAACGACACTCACAAAATAGTAATAATTTAGAAATTTGAAGTACATTAATAAAAAAAAAATTTGCCGATTATGTAATAATAATAAAATTGATCAAATAGTTAAACTTTGCAACTCTCCTCTTGCAAATAATTTAGCTAATTCAAAAAAAGAATCTTTAAATGCTAAAAATTTTCCACTAAATTTAATGCTATGCTCGAAATGTTATCATGTTCAGTTAGAGCACGTGGTGGATGCAAAAAAATTATATGATCAATATCTTTATATGACAGGTGTAAGTAAAGGTTTCAGAGATCATTTTGAAGTTTATGCAAAAAAAATGATTAAATATTTTAAAAATTCAAATAAAAATTTAAAAATTTTAGAAATTGGATCAAATGATTGCACATTATTAGATAATTTTAAAAACAAAAAATGGCAAACCGTAGGTATAGAGCCAGCTAAAAATCTTTATAACATTACCAAGAAAAAACATCATATAATTAATGATTATTACAATGTTAAAACAAATAAAACTTTAAAGAAAAAATTTAATAAATTTGATTTAATTGTTGCAAATAATGTATTTGCACATATTGATAATCTTAAATTTGTATTTGTTTTACTTAAACAATTTCTACATAATAAAAGTTTAATAGTATTTGAGGTATCATATCTTTTAGATGTAATTAGAAAAAAATTGTTCGACACAATCTATCATGAACATTTAGATTATCACTCAATAATACCTTTGAAAATTTTTTTTAAAAAAATGAATTTAAAGATAATTAATATTGAGCATCTCTCTGTGCATGGAGGAAGTATTAGAGTTTTTGTTGCTAAAAAAACAAGTAATATAATAGCCAAAAATGATAAAATTAATGCATTTATAAAAAAAGAAAAAGAATATAAATTAATAAGAAAAAAAACTTATGTGAAGTTCTATAATGACTTAACAATACAAAGAAATAAGCTTAATAATTTTTTTGATAGATTAAAAAATGAAAAAGTTTACGGATATGGGGCTCCTGCAAAAGCAGTAACATTGATTAATTTTTTCAATCTTGATCATAATAATATTAAATTAATTGTTGATGATTCTCCTTTGAAACAAAATAAGTATATACCGGGAAGTAAAATTAAAATTTATAAATCTCAAATATTAACAAAAAAACCTCCTAAATTCATAGTAATTTTAGCATGGAATGTTTATGAAGATATATTAAAAAAATTAAAACGTTATAAAAAAATAAAATATGCAATAGTGCCATTACCAAAATTTAAATTAATAAAGTTATGAGTAATTTTTTAAAAATTGAAGATATAGAAACTATTGTTAAATCAATTGAAGAAGAAAGTGTTTTTTTTAAAAATAAAAAAATAGCTATTAGTGGAGCTTTTGGATTTATAGGTAAATATATTCTTGAAAGTTTGTTATTAATTAAGCAAAACAAAAATTTTAATATTAGTATTTATGCTATTGATAATTTTATTACCTCAAACATAAACTTAGAAAAATATTATAGCAAAAAAGGAATAAAATGCATAAATCATGATATAAATAATAAAATTAATCTGAAAGTTGAATTTGATATTATTATTTGTCTAGCAGGAATTGCTAGTCCATATTATTATAACAAATACCCTATAGAAACATTAAATGTGTCTATTAATGGACTAAAAAATATGTTTGAATTAAATCATAATAAGGATACTAAATTTATTTTTTTTAGTAGTAGTGAAATTTATGGAGATCCTCCTACAGAACAAATTCCTACAAAAGAAACATTTAGAGGTTATGTAACTTCAATTGGTCCTAGATCATGCTATGATGAATCAAAAAGAGTTGGCGAAACAATATGCTATATTAATTCTACATATTTTAATAAAAACACAGCAATAATAAGACCATTTAATGTGTATGGACCCGGCATGTCTCTTGATGACTATCGTATTATTCCAAATATTACCCGTTCTCTAATTTATGGGGAAGAATTAAAGATATATGATACTGGAAATCAAACTAGAACTTATTGTTATATAACTGATGCAATTAATGGTTTTTTAAAAGTTATAGCTAAAGATGAAAAGTTTGGTGTTTATAATATAGGTAATAATCAGGGAGAAATTTCAGTCATTGATCTTGTAACTACAACTGAAAAAGTTATGAAAGAAAAAATAAAATATAAAATTACCTCCTATCCTCAGGAATATCCTCCTGATGAGCCGAGAAGAAGATGTCCAAATTTAGAAAATGCAAAGAGAAATTTAAATTATATCCCTGTAGTATCTTTAGAGAAAGGTTTAGAAAGTCATTTAAGATGGTCACAAAAAAATATTAAAAATTGATAAATTGCAGTTTAATAGGCTATGGAAAATGGGGCAAAAATATATTTAAAGTTTTATCTAAAAGTAACAAAGTAAAAATTGATTCAATTTGTAAAAAAAACATAAAATATTTTTCTAATTTTAAATTTAACTGCAGAGTTTTAAATTCATATAAAAAAGGTATAAATAAAGATATCAATGCTGTGTTTATTGCTACTCCACCAGAATCACATTTTAAAATTGCAAAATATGCACTTGAAAGCAAAAAAAATGTATTTATTGAAAAACCAGTCTGTTTAAGTCAAAAAAATTATAGGCTTTTAACAAAAATAGCAAAAAAAAATGATCTTGTTTTTCATATTGATTATATTCACACTTATAATCAAAATTTGATTAAATTAATTTCAAAATTAAATAAAAGTAAACAAAAAAAAGAAAAAATATATATAAAAATATTTTTAGGAAAGAATGGGCCTGTAGGGAAAAAGTCTTTAGTTTTAATGGATTGGGGGCCACATATTTTTTCAATTATAAATTTTATTTTTAAACATAACAAATATAAAATTAATAAAGTAAATATTTTAAAAAATTCAAACAAGAAAAAAATTAATTTTTCTTTAAATATAAATTATAAAAATATCATAATAGATGCATTTTTCGGTAATAATTTTAAAAATAAAATCACTGAGATTAATATAAATAAAAAAAATTCACAATATATCTACAAAGATAAAATTTTAATAACTAAAAATAACAATTCATTTTACAAAAAAAATTACCAGAAAATTTCACCTTTAGAAAACTCAATTAATCAATTTATTAAATCCTGCAAAAAAAATATATATATTCATGATAAACTTCATGAAAAAATTACTTATCAGTTAGAAAAAATTCAAATTAAATTATTTAATTAAAGTTTTGAGTTTAGTTAAAATTATGTAATAAAAAACATCTATGACATGGTAAAATTTAATTTTTTTCCCTTCTGAATATTTTCTTCCATCATATTTAACTGCATTTTCATAAATTTTTTTCGAGTTTAAAACTAAATAAGTTAAAATTTCTGCTTGTTGACCCCACCCAAAACAAGAGAGTTTTTCTACATTTAAATTATTTCTTTTAAAAAAAATGTAGCAACAATAAATATCAGTAAATGTGGTATTGTTTAAAATATTAAAAATAGATGTAATGATTTTATTTCCTAACATATGCCAAAAGTGAAGAACACTTCTTTGATCAGATATAAACCTACTTCCCATTATCAAATCTGCCTGATTTTTTTTTACTATATCTATAAAACTAATTAAATCTTGCGGGTCATACTCAAGGTCAGCATCTTGAAAAAAAACATAATCACCAGTTGATATCTTTAAGCCTTCAATTATTGCTTTTCCTTTTCCACAGTTTTGATCAATATGGTTTAATCTATGATAAAGATGTGAATTTTCTTCAATTATTTTTTTAGAATTATCGTTTGATCCATCATTGATGATTATGATCTCTAATTTTTCATTAATATTAATTTTATTAATCTTTTCTAAAATTTGTAAAATAGTTTTTTCTTCATTGTAAACAGGTATAATAACACTAATTAAATTCATTAATTAGACATCTTAAGTGCATTTAAAAAAGCATTTTGAGGAATATCCACTTTGCCAAATTGTTTCATTCTTTTTTTTCCCTTTTTTTGCTTATCCAAAAGTTTATTTTTTCTAGTAACATCTCCTCCATATAATTTTTGTGTTACATCTTTTCTAAATGGAGCAACTGTTTCTCTAGCAATAATTTTCCCTCCAATTGCTGCTTGAATTGCAACTTTAAATTGTTGTCGGGGAATTAAATTTTTCAATTTTTCACATAGAACTCTTCCTCTAATTTGAGATCTTTCTTTATGAACTATTAGTGAAAGTGCATCAACTGTTTCTCCATTGATCTTTATTACTACTTTTACTAGATTGTTAATTTCATAGCCGATGAGTTCATAGTCAAAACTTGCATATCCTTTTGAAATAGATTTTAATTTATCATAAAAATCAAAAACTACTTCGTTTAGTGGAAGTTTATATACAATCATTGCTCTTTTACCAGCATATGAAAGTTGATCTTGTATACCTCTTTTAGAAATACATAATTCAAGAACGGAACCTAAAAATTCATCAGGAACAATAATTGTTGCCTTTATCCAAGGTTCTTCGATAGAATCTATTTTTACTGGATCAGGCATATCAGTGGGGTTATGTAATTCTATAATTTGTTTATCTTTCATATTTATTTTATAAACTACTGAAGGTGCTGTAGTAACAAGTTCTAAATTAAACTCTAATTCAAATCTATCTCTAATGATTTCCAAATGTAATAATCCTAAAAATCCACATCTAAAACCATATCCTAAGGCAGGACTTACTTCTGGTTCATATGAAAAGCTAGAATCATTTAATGATAATTTGACCATACTATCTCTTAGACGTTCATAATCATCAGAGTCCATTGGAAACATTCCACAAAAAACAACTGGTTGTGATGGTTTAAATCCAGGGAGTGGAAATTTAGTTGGATTTTTTTCCTCAGTAATCGTATCACCAACTTTACAATCAGAAACACTTTTAATACCTGAATTGATAAATCCTATTTCTCCAGGCCCTAAAGATTCAACCTCAACTGGCTTTGGTGAAAAAATCCCAACTCGATCAATAGTATGTGTAGCACCAGCAGCCATAAATCTTATTTTTTGATTCTTTTTAAGCTCTCCATTTACCACTCTTACCAACACTACTACACCCAAATAACTATCATACCAGCTATCTACCAGCATACATTGCAATGCTTCATCTTTAGTTCCAGAGGGTGGAGGTAAGGTATTTATAATTTGAGATAATAAGGCATTTATTCCAGTTCCTTTTTTTGCTGAAACAGAAGCGGCATTTTGACAATCTATTCCTAAAATATCTTCTATTTGATTTTTAACTTTATCCGGCTCAGAAGAAGGTAAATCTATTTTATTTAATACTGGCAGTATTTCATGGTCATTATTAATAGCTTGATAAGCATTAGCTAAAGTTTGAGCTTCAACACCTTGTGTTGAGTCAACAATTAATAAAGAGCCTTCGCAAGCTGCTAATGACCTTGAAACTTCATAAGAAAAATCAACGTGACCTGGAGTATCCATTAAATTTAATATAAATTCATCTCCCTTTTCTGATTTATATTTTAATCGTACTGTTTGAGCTTTTATCGTAATTCCTCTTTGTCTCTCTAATTCCATAGAGTCCAAAACTTGATTTTTCATTTCTCTATCAGATAAACCTCCACAAAATTGTATAAGTCTATCCGCTAATGTAGATTTTCCATGATCTATATGAGCTACTATAGAAAAGTTACGAATATTTTGTAATTTAGTCATTACTATTGTCTTAATTTGCCCTCAAAAGTTTTTGATATTAGATCAATAATTTTAGAAGAAATATTTTCTATTTCTTGATCAGTAAATGTTTTTTCAATAGGCTGAAGTATAACTTTAAATGCTATACTCTTCATATTATTAGGAATATTTTTACCTTCATAAACATCAAATATAGTAACTTTTTTGATTACATTTTTATCTATTTTTCTAATAGTTTTTATAATCTCAGTAATCTGAATATCTTTTGAAAACAAAAAGGCAAAGTCCCTCTCTACTAATTGTAAAGCATTATTATCAAAAGCATTTTTAGTAGACAATTTTTTTGATTGAAATAAATTTAAATTGTCTAAATAAATTTCAAAGCCGTTAACATTTGTTTTAATTTCAAATTTTTGAAGAATAAAAGGATGAATTTCTCCAAATCTAGCTAAAACATTTTTGCCAATATTTAATTGAGATGATTTTCCTGGATGAAAAAAATTACTATTTACTTTTTCATATACAATATTTTCGATAGGAACATTAAGTTGATCAAGAATAAAATATACATCACTTTTAACATCAAAAACATCAGATAATCTTTTATCCTCATTCCAGTTTTGGGAATTTCTTGGACCATAAAGTATTCCCGTGGCCATCATGATCTGATCATTATCATTAGTACCTAAATACTGGGGGCCAACTTCAAATAATTTGGCATTATTATACAAGTGATTAATATTTGTATTAATACAATTTAATAAATTTGGAAAAAGAGAAGATCTCATTGTATCTAAATCAACACTTATTGGATTTTTAATTTTAACACCTTCTTTCAAATCGCTAATTTCTGAGAAATAATTAGAGTAAAAAGACCAGGTAATTGTTTCCAAATAACCTCGGCTTGCTAACAATCTTTTAGATTTATAAAAAGATTTAAGACTTTCATTGAGAACATCCTTCGTTAAATTTGAATCTTTAGAAATAGATTTGGGTTGAATTTTGTCATACCCATTAATTCTAATGATTTCTTCAACTATATCAGCTTCCCCATCAATATCGGGTCTAAAATGAGGGATATTGATTTTTGATGAGTTGGTTTCAAAACCTAATTTTTGTAGTATTAATTTTTGTTTTTCAATTGGAATTTCTATCCCACCTATATTTTTAGTTTTTTGATAATCAAATTCCAAAATCTTTTTAGGTCTGATAGGTATTTGATCCTTAGTTATTTCACTAACTTCTCCACCACATAAATCTAGTATCATTTGGGTAGCTTTATTAACGCCCCAATCTATAGAGGTGGGATCAACTCCTCTTTCAAATCTGTATCTTGCATCACTTTGTAAATTTAATTTTCTTCCAGTTTTAGTAATACTAATAGGATCAAATAATGCCACTTCTAAAAAAACATTCTTAGTTTCCATAGAGCAACCACTTTCTAATCCTCCCATAACACCTCCAATACCATGAAGTTTTTTTTCATCAGCAATAACAACCATATCTGATTCTAAAGTGTATTCTTTTTCATCTAGAGTCTTACATTTTTCTCCTTTTTTTGCTAAACGCATTTTTAAATTACCAGTTATTTTGTCAGCATCATAAACATGTAAAGGCCTACCTAAATCAAAAGTTACATAATTTGTAATATCTACTAATGCAGAAATTGGCCTTAATCCAACAGCAGTTAATCTTTTTTTTAACCATTCAGGACTTTCAACATTATTAACATTCTTAAACAATCTTCCTGAAACTCCAGGACATAATTTTTCATTTTTATCATCAAATTCTCTTAACCATTTAATTGGACTTTCAAATGATCCTTTAACTTCTGAAATTTCTATATTTTTAAGTTTTCCTATTTCTGCAGCTTGCAAATCTCTTGCTATTCCTCTAACTGATAAACAATCTGATCTATTTGGAGTTATATTAATTTCTATTACTGGGTCATTTAAACCGTATATTTCAGCAAAAGAATCTCCTATTTTATATTTTTTGTCTATTTCAATTATTCCATCATGCTCATCTGATATTCCCATTTCTCTTTCTGATACCAGCATGCCACATGATTCCACCCCTCTAATTTTTGATTTTTTTAACTTTAATTTTGTTCCTGGTATAAAACTATTTTCAGGTGCAAATACTCCAAGCATTCCTGTTTTAGCATTTGGAGCACCGCATACAACTTGAAAATTTCCATCTTTTGTTTCAACTTTACAAATTTTTAATCGATCTGCATTAGGATGTTTGCTAGCCTCCAATACCTTTCCTACTGTAAATGGTTTTAATTCTTCAGCTCTATTCAATATAGACTCTACTTCAAGCCCAATATTTGTTAATTTTGATGCAATTTCCTGGATATCATAATTTTCGATATCTAAATGATCGTTTAACCAACTTAAAGAAAATTTCATTATTAAATCCCTGATGGAGTTGTTAAATCAAGTGGATTGAATCCATAGTGATTTAACCATCTAAAATCATTATCAAAAAAACCTCTCATATCTGTAATTCCATATTTAAGCATAGATAATCTTTCTATACCCATACCAAAAGCAAATCCTTGATATTTATTAGTATCAATATTGCAATTTTCTAAAACTCGTGGGTTTACCATTCCGCACCCTAAAATCTCTAACCATTTATCTCCTTCTCCTATCTTTAAAACATCGTTTTTCTTACTATATGCAACATCCATTTCTGCACTTGGTTCAGTAAAAGGAAAATAACTAGGTCTAAATCGATATTGTAAGTTATCAATTTCAAAAAAATCTTTTAAAAAATCAATTAAACATCCTTTTAAATGAGACATGTTTGAATTTTCATCAATTAATAATCCTTCGACTTGATGAAACATCGGGGAATGAGTTGCATCTGAATCACTTCTATAGGTTCTTCCAGGTACTATTATTCTTATTGGCGGTTTAGATTCAAGCATCTTTCTCACTTGAACAGGACTAGTATGTGTTCTTAAAACCTTGTCTTCATTATCAGATTTATTATCAATATAAAAAGTATCTTGCATTTCTCTAGCAGGATGGTGAGAAGGAATATTTAAAGCAGTAAAATTATTAAAATCAGTTTCAATATCTGGCCCACTTTCAACAGAAAAGCCCATAGATGAAAAAATATCAATAACTTTATATATAGACTGGCTTATGGGGTGAATTTTTCCAGTATTATAATTTCTAGGAGGAAGTGTAACATCAATTTTTTCATTTTTTATTTTTTCATTAACTATATTATTTTCAAAAATATTTTTTTTCTTTTTAATTGCTTCATCTAAAAAAACTTTAAAAGAATTAAGAATTTGCCCTTTTGTTTTTTTTTCTTCAACTGATAGATTTGAAAGTGATTTCATTTCTAATGTCAATAATCCTTTTTTACCAAGATATTCAAGACGCAAGGATTCAAGATCCGAAATATTGGACACTTTATCTATTTTTAAAATTATGTCGTCCTTATCTAATTTTGAAGACATCTGTATATATATAAATTATGTGACGAGAAAAAACTATCTAGAAGATTGGGCTTTTTCAACTAAGGCTTTAAATGCTTCAGGCTGATTTACAGCCAGCTCAGCCAAAATTTTTCTATCAATCTCAATTGTTGACTTCTTTAAGCCATTAATAAATTGAGAATAAGTCATACCATGCATTCTAACTGCAGCATTAATACGCTGAATCCAAAGTCCTCGAAAATCACCTTTTCTCTTCCTTCTATCTCTATAGGCATATTGCATACCTCTCTCAACAGCTTGAACAGCTACTCTAAATACATTTTTTCTTCTGCCGTAATAACCTTTCGCTCGTTTAATTATTTTTTTATGTCTAGCTCGTGCAGTAACACCTCTTGAAACTCTTGCCATAAGTAATACCTCTATTTATTGTAAGGAAGCAAATGATCAATTAATGCCGCATCTCCTTGAGACATTATACTTGATTTTTTTGTATTCCTAATAAATTTGTTAGAACGTTTGCTCATTCCATGGCGTTTTCCTGCAGGCTTAAATTTAATTTTTCCTGATCCAGTTCGACTAAAACGTTTTTTAATGCTACTTTTTGTTTTAAGCTTGGGCATTCACTTCTCCTTTAAAAGATTTAATCGCAAGGCTGCCCCGCATGCCTATACTGATTTTGAGAAGGCTTATAAACAAAATGTGAACTTCAATCAACTAACAATTTTTAAATAGTTGTTTGATTTTGTTCTCCAAGTCCTTCAATACCTAAAATCATCTTGTCTCCTGATTTGAGATAAATAGGTGGTTTTTGACCCATACCTACGCCAGGAGGTGTTCCAGTAGAAATAATATCACCAGGTTGTAAAGACATAAATCTACTTAAATAACTAATTAAAAAATTTACTCCATATACCATTGTAGATGTTGAGCCTTCTTGCATTCTTTTTCCGTTTACATCAAGCCACATTTTGAGATTTTGAGGATCTTTTATTTCATCTTTTGTAACGATATAAGGTCCTATGGGACCAAAAGTATCACAGGATTTGCCTTTGACCCATTGTCCTTGATGCTCAAGTTGAAATTCCCTTTCACTCAAATCATTTACAACACAATAACCGGCAATATAATTTTGAGATTGATCTTCTTTTATATACTTTGCTTCTTTGCCTATAACAACTCCAAGTTCTACTTCCCAATCAGATTTTAAAGATTTTTTTGGAATAATAATATCATCATTTGGACCACAAATTGAACTTGTTGCTTTCATAAAAATAATTGGTTCCTTAGGAACTTCCATGCCTGCTTCAGCAGCATGATCAGAATAATTCAAACCAATACAAATAAATTTACCTACTTTTGTTTTACATATTGGTGGTGCCATTCCATCAATTTTATTTGCTATAGGCATTTTTTTAAAATCTGTCGATTTTAAAGAGTCTATTTTTTCAACAGTAATAGTAGTATTATCCCAGTCACTTATACTATTTGAAATATTTCTTATATTTCCATCATCATCAAGAATACCTGGTTTTACAGAGTTCCCATCTCTATATCTTAAAATTTTCATTATAAAGTCCAACCTCCATCAATTGAATATAAACATCCTGTAACAAAAGAAGATTCATCACTTGCAAGAAACACTCCTAGAGAAGCTATTTCTTCTGGTTGAGCAATGCGTCCCATAGCTTGTCTTTTTATAAAATCAATTTTAGCTTGCTTTGGATCTTTAGCTTCTGAGACTCTTCCTTCCCATGAAGGTGTTTGTACTGTGCCTGGCAGTATAGCATTGCATCTGATACCATCTTTAACATAATCTATGGCAATTGATTTTATTAATCCGTTCAACGCAGCTTTTGTAGTGCCATAAATAAATCTATTCACAGCACCTTTAACACTAGAAGCTGCTGATGAAACAACAATTATATTTCCTTTTTTTCTATCTATCATTTGAGGTAATATAGAAGAGCACCAAAGATAAGCCGAGTAAAGATTTATATTAACCGAATTATGAAATTCTTCAGAACTACATTCAAGAATGGTGCCGTGATGAACAAAGCCAACAGCATGAAATAATATATCTATTTTTTCAAGTTTTTCTGCCGAATCTAAAACTGAATTTTTATTTGTAGAATCTATAGCAATTGTCTGAATATTGGGAGATTGATTTTTTAATTCACTCAATTTTTTCTCATTAATATCAGTTGCAATAACATTGGCTCCTTCTCTAACAAATGCTAATGCTGTTGATTTTCCTATACCTTGAGCAGCTGCAGTAACTAAAATATTTTTATTTTTAAGTCTCATGTTAATTTAATTTTTTGAACTCCAATATATTCCTTCAGGATATAAATATGTTTTAACAGACTCTTGCTTCATTTCAATAGAATAACCTATATCATTAGGAGGCATGTAATTGCTGTTACTAATTTTACATGGATACTTAAAATGTTCATGAAGACTATCTTGGTATTCAACTACTTTATTATTTTTTTCTCCATTAATTAATACATAATCAATCATACAAAGATGCTGAACATATTCACATAAGCCAACTCCACCTGCATGTGGAAATACTGGGACATTAAGTTTATGAGCCATAAACAAAACTGTTAAGATTTCATTAACACTACCTAATCTACAACTGTCAATTTGACATATATCCATCGCACCACTTTCTAAAAACTGTTTAAACATTATTCTTCCTCCGCATGCTTCTCCAGTAGCTAAATTAACATTACCAATAGCATTTTTAATTTTTTTAAATCCCATTACATCATCAGGACTTGTGGGCTCTTCTACAAAAAGCAAATTAAATTCTTTATAAGCATTAATATGTTTAATAGATTGAGATATGCTCCATTGTTGATTTGCATCAACCATTATTGAACACTCATTACCAATAGTATTTCTAATTAGCTTTAATCTTTTAACGTCCTCCTCTAAATCTGTTCCAACTTTTATTTTAAAATGTTTCCATCCTAATTTCATATATTTATTGCAAAGCTGGACTATTTTGTCATCTGAATACCCTAACCATCCTGCAGCAGTAGTATAGGCTGGATAACCTTCATCTAATAATATTTTAATTCTGTTATCTTTATCTTTTTGATTTTCTGATAATATTTTATAAGCATCATCCTTAGTCAAAACATCTTCGATATATTTAAATGTTAGCCAATTAATAATTTCTTCAGGATCACTATCTACGATAAATTTCCATAAGGGTTTTTTATTTTTTTTTGCAATTAAGTCCCACAAAGCATTAAAAATTCCAGATAGCGCCATATGAACAACGCCTTTCTCTGGTCCTAACCATCTCAACTGACTATGATCTGCAACTTCATACCATAGTTTGCCAATATTCTTATAAACCTCATCAAAAGTTAATCCCAAAAAAATAGGAAAATAATTTTTCATACATTCTGCTACTATGTCATTTCCCTTACCTAAAGTGAAAGCAATGCCAAATCCTTTTAAATTAGGATCACTTGTTTCTATTGTTACATATGCTGCTGAATAATCAGGATCAGTATGAATAGCATCAGAACCAGTTAGATCTTCAGAGGTAGGGAACCTTAGATCCTGAACTTTCATATCTGTAATTTTTATCATATGTTTTAATATTCTTTAAAAGTACAGTTATCAATAAAATCCCAATCAAGCTCTATTCCTAAGCCTGGTTTTTGAGGAAGGTGTGCTAAACCATTTTGTATTTTAATAGGTTCTTTCAAACCAAAATTAAAATATTCATAAGGTACTAATACTTCAAAAAATTCTGAATTTTTTATTGCAGCACAGCAATGCAAATTAACAAGTTCTAAAGGATGGTAAATAGCTGTATGTATTTCACATTGAACCCCAAAACTTTCGGCTAAATGTGCTGTTTTCATAGTGGCAGTAATGCCTCCACTCCATGATACATCTGCTCTTACCATGTCAATAACTCTAGTAGAAATGCACTCTGCAACGCTATAAGGATGTTTTGCAATAACCTCTGTACCAATGATTGGAATATCTAATATTCTTGTTAATTCTCTTAATCCATGGAAATTTTCATCAAACAAAGGTTCTTCGTACCAATAATAATTTAATTTCTCCAATTCACGCCCAAAACGCAAAGCTTCTTCAAATGTATAAGGTGCTACAGGATCACTCATTAATTTAAAATCATCTCCAACAGCTTTTCTTGTAGCTGTATGTGCTTCTAAATCAAAATCATAATTCCCAGGAGGATGAAGTTTGTATGCATTAAAACCCTTCTCTTTATATTCAAGAGCTTCCTTTGCATATGCGTCAGGAGTGTTTAAAACCAAAGAACTGCCATAAATTGGAACGCTATCCCTATAAGCTCCTAAATATTTATATAATGGTTGTTCTGCTTTCATTGATGATAATAACCAACAATTTATATCAAAAGGTCCATAACTATATATAGGCGCGTGATTCCACCAGCGATCGGCCACACGGTAATCGTGCCAATGTTTTTCCCTATAAAGAGGATCTTTGCCTAGAAAGAAGGGTTTAAAAATTGAATTCGCTATTTCTCCTGCCATTATCGCACCTCTTCCAGCAAAGCCAAAAGTGGATGCATTCACACCCTCATCAGTTTCAAAAGTGATAACAAGAAATTCTAAATCAGATTTTTTCCCATCTCTCATTTCACTATTTTTCATAACTGGTTGTTTATGACGACACATACGAATTTTTATATCTTTGATTTTCATTGTTTATAAATTAAATTCATTACATATTTGATTAGTATGTTCTCCGATTAAAGGAGCTGCTGTTTCCGATTTTAAAATTTCATTATCAAATCGTATTGGGCATCTAAGTGTTTCAATATCTAAACCATCTGATCTTTTAATGCGTTGTAACATATCAATAACTTTAAAACCTTCGTGTTCTATCATTCTATCCCATTCTAAAACCTCTGAGCACCAAACATCAGCTGGTTGCAAAATATCTAACCAATATTGTGTTGTATTGGTAATGATAAGATCGCCAATTAATTTTTTTATTTCATCTCTTTTAGTAAACCACTCTTCTTGATTTGTATAATTTTGTATTGATTCAAGTTTTAATAACTCTCCTAATTTTGGAACAGGAGTCATAGAAAGAGATATAAAACCATCATTTGTTTGGTAGATACCATAAGGGGCTGCTAAATATGCATGAGCATTATTATAACTGCTTCTTTTTGGTTTTCTTTTGCCATTGTTTAAATACGTTGTGAGAACTTCAAATTGAAAATCTAACATGGCTTCCATAAGACTGGTTTGAACATGGCTACCTTGTCCAGTTTTTAATACTTTAAACATAGCAGCAACTAATCCCTGAACTAAAAAATGTCCTGCAAACATATCTGCTGCAGCTAACCCCATAGGTGTTGGAGCATCATTACCATTTCCATTTAACCAAACTAATCCCGATCTAGATTGAGCTAATAAATCTTGACCGGGCAGATCTTTCCATGGACCCTTGTTACCATAACCAGTGATTGAACCATAAACTATCTTTGGGTTAATTTTTTTGACACTTTCATAATCTAAACCAATTCTTTCAATAACTCCTGGCCTAAAATTTTGCGTGATTATATCTGCTTTTGAAATTAATTTTTTAATTTTATCTAAATCAATAGAATCTTTTAAATCAGCAACATAACTTTCTTTATTTCTATTAATTGCATGAAATAAACTATTGTCACCACTTAAGTTTGTATCACTTAAATATATGTATCTACATAGATCTCCAACTTCAGGTTTTTCGATTTTTATTACTCTCGCTCCCAAATCTGATAAACGCAGTCCAGCTACTGGGCCAGCTAAAAATTGACTAAATTCAAGAACAATTAGTCCTTCAAGTGGTCTTTTAATTTTTTTACTCATTCAACAAAACTTTTATTAAATTCATATTCTAGTTTATCGTATATCTCCTCTTCCTTTAAATTATTTTTCAAAAAATCGTTAATAATATCTCCACCAATATCTTGAAACTTCATATATCCATTATGTTTAGGCCTTACCCACGCGCCCTCTAAAGTATCCCTAGTACCAGAAAAAAAATTATTTGTTTCATTATTTATATTATTATCTTCCCAAGCAATTGCATTGCCCGGTTGGCCTCCATTTATATAATAAGAATCTCTTTGACATTCTGAGCTCGCTATCCAAAAAGCATATTCAATAGCTTTTTTTTTAAAATGACTCTTGCTAGAAACAGCAATACCTGTTCCACCTAGTTGGGTTCCTATTGGCCCCATACCACTTAGGTCTAAAACATTAGTAAAGAATAAAACATTTTTTCTAAACCTATTTCTAGAATAATTTGAAAAACCATAAATATAAGGGCAATAATATATATCATTATTCTCTGCCATGTATTCACAAGTTTGAATTGGATCCATTGTTAGGCATTCATTTGGTAAATATTTGATAACATTTTGCATCATCATTAAAGTTTTGATTGCTATTTTTTTTTCACAAAATTTTTTTTGATATTCCTTACGTGATTTAGATATATTATTATAGATACTATAAAAACTACTTATTGCGTGAATTGGTTTGAGAGGCCACAAAACTTTTTTATTTTTGCATAATTCAACAAATTCATTCCATGTAGAAGGTGGCTGCCCAAGCAAATCTTTTCTATATACAGCAACTTGAGTGGCCGCATCAATTGCTAAAGCCCATTGATGATTATCGATAAAATAACTTAAATGAGAATCTCCAACACTCTCATTGAAAAGTTTTGCAAGTTGTTCGGTGTATTCTGGTTTACTAAAACTTTCCAACAATCCATTTGCTGAAACTTCCCCAACATGAGGATAATCAATAACTATTAAATCATAATCATTAATCATGTTTTGAATTGGTCTATCAGCAAAAGCTTGTAAAGGTCTTTTATCCCAAGTTATACTAATTGAATTATTATTTATTTTTTTAAAAATTTCACTTGTTGCAACCAATGGATCATAACCTCGAGGATGATCCCAGGTCATACCTTTTAAGTTTATCATCTATTTTTTTTTAATTTGATCTTTGAATTTTTGAGGATCCTTGTATAGAACAGAATGTAAGTGTTCACAGTATAAAACTATCTCTCCTTCTCCTTTAAAAACTTCATAACTTGTTCTTACAAGTCCCATTTTTTCATACTTTGGAGTTTTTTCCATATTAGTTCTGATAGTATAAATAGTTTCTCCAATAAAAACTGGTTTGATAAATCGCAAACGATCATAGCCATAACTAAAGGAATTCACACAATTTGTTGCAACTAATCCAAGTCCATAAGAAAAAACCATAGCACCAGCAACCAGTCTCTTGTTAAACATTCCTTCTTCTTTTGCAAAAACATCATCGCCAACATAAGGGTGCATATCTAAAACCATACAATTAAATTGCATTGCTTCTCCTTCAGAAATAGTTCTCCTTAGTGAACGAATTTTATGGTCAAGAATTACATCTTCATAAAACCAATTTTCAGAATTCCATACTGGAATATCTGCATGATCTTTTGGCATATTTTTAGGATTGGTGGTTTCAATACCTATCGTTGGTTTATATTTGCTATTCATAATAAAATAATATTTAATGACATAAATTATTATTTTAATTAGAATATATTAATATGGCTGAAATAGAACTATATTTTGAAGATTATAAACTTGGAGATGAAAGAACTACCTTAGGTAGAACTATTACAGAAACTGATATAGTTATGCATGCCATGCATTCAGGAGATTTTTATCCTCATCACGTAGATGCTGAATTTGCAAAAAAAGGTCCTTTTGGGCAAAGGATAGCTCAGTTTAGTTGTACTTTTTCAATAGGAATTGCTTTAACAGCAGAAATTGTAAATAAAAGAGCTTTTACATACGGTTTTGAAAGATTGCGTTTTCCAAATCCTGTTTTTATAGGTGATACAATTCATACTAAAGTTACTATTAAAGAAAAAAATGATGATCCAAAAAGACCTCAGTATGGTCAAGTTGTTGAAGCATGTGAAATTATTAATCAGAATGATAAGGTAGTTTGTTATTCAGAGCACATTTTATTAGTAGAAAGAAAAAATAATAAAACTTAGAATACACTATATTTTAGATAAGCTTCTTGTGGATCCATTCCTTCTCTAATAGCTTTTCTTATTTCACTTTCAGTTGTTATGAGTTTTTCAGATTTTAAAAGTATTTCTTCAGCTTTATCCTTTGGAATAATTGCAACTCCGTCAATATCAGCCAAAACAAAATCATCGTTATTAATAGTTGAATTTCCAATAGTAATTGTTTCTTTCATTCTTGTGGGTGACCAATACCCAACTACATCTCTTGGGGTATAGAAATTGCACCAAACAGGAAAATTTATATTAAGAATGAATTCCAAATCTCTACAACCTCCATCAATTATACATCCTCTAATTCCTTTATTTTGTAAAGTTTCTGCTGAGAGTTCTCCCATTAAAGCTATTTCTTGATTATTTGGTTGGCAAATTATTACTTTGTCTTTGGGTGCTTTAGATAAAAACCCTGTCCAAGCTAACAAGCTTTCATGGTGTGAAAGTTTATTGTTAATTTCTCCTTCCAATGTAAATATCTGACCACTGATTTTATAAGTTTCTTTTGTTGGGGTTATAGATGAAGGAAGGGTAAAATTTTTAATTCCCATATCTCTCATTACATCATGAATAACACTGCTAAAACATTTTTGAAAACGATCTGCAATTTCTATATTATTCATCTAATAACTTTTTTAGTTTCACTATCAAAAATATGTATTTTTTTTAGGTTAATCGAAAAACTAATTTTTTCTCCAATTTTAATCTCTCTTGGATTATACATTCTGCTAATAATTTCCTTATTTTTTAATTTAATAAATAATTGAGTTTCAGTTCCGAGAGGCTCAGCTAAATCAATAGTTTTTTCAAAATACCATAAATCATCTAACGTACTATTTGAAATCGAAGGGGATATATCTTCAGATCTAATTCCAATGATTACTTCTTTTCTTTTAGATAAAAGTCCAATTTTTGATTCTGGGCAAGGCATTAATATATCTTTGTCTAGTTCAAAATAAATTTTTCCTTCTTTATTTATTACATCTGCATTTAAGACATTCATTGGAGGGCTACCGATAAAAGTTGCAACAAAAACATTATTTGGATTATTAAAAACTTCTATAGGAGATCCTATTTGCTCAATATATCCATCTTTCATAATAATTATTCTATCGGCTAAAGTCATTGCCTCAACTTGATCATGAGTTACATAAACAATAGTAGTTTGTAATTTTTGATGAAGTTTTTTTATTTCTGTTCTCATTTGGGTTCTGAGTTTAGCATCTAAATTAGAAAGAGGTTCATCAAAAAGAAATGCATCTGGACGTCTTACTATTGCCCTACCCATGGCAACTCTTTGCCTTTGGCCTCCTGAAAGTTGAGAAGGTTTTCTTTTTTGTAATTCTTCTAAACCTAATATTTTAACAGCATCTTTAACTCTTTGTTGAATTTCATTTTTATTAACTTTAGCAATTTTTAAACTAAATCCTAGATTTTCCTCAACTGTCATATGAGGATATAACGCATAATTTTGAAACACCATTGAAACATTTCGATCTTTAGGATCTTTTTCATTAACTAATTGATCTCCAATGTATATTTCGCCACCTGTTATTTCTTCCAAGCCTGCAATCATTCTTAAGGTAGTTGACTTACCACAACCAGATGGTCCAACCAAAACCAGAAATTCATTGTGAGGAATAACCAAATCCATATTTTGAACTGCAATAACTTCGCCATATTTTTTAGTTAGGTTTTTTAATTCTACATTTGCCATTTTATCCTTTTACTCCTCCAAAAGTTAATCCGGAAACTAAGTGTTTTTGAACTATAAAAGTTAGTATTACAGCTGGCACTATCATAACGACTGCTATAGCACACATACCTGCCCAATTAATTGTAAATTCATCTAAATAATCCATCATTCCTATGGGTAAGGTTTTTGAATGAACGGTTCTAGTTAGAACTGAAGCTAATGCATATTCATTCCAAGAAAGTAAAAATGCAAAAATTGCTGCCGCTCCAATTCCTGGACCTGCAAGAGGTAATTCTACATTCCAAAAAGCCTGGAATCTTGTGCAACCATCTGTCCTTGCTACCTCGGACATTTCTTTTGGTATTTGTCTAAAAAATCCATCTGTTAACCAAATTGTAAATGGTACATTCATTGCCACATAAACTAGAATAACTCCAAAGGAAGTATTTATAATTCCAATCTTAGCAAAAAGAATAAATAGAGGTAAGCTTAGAGAAATTCCTGGCACTGCTCTTGCAAGCATCAATCCTAGAAAAATTTTGTTTTTACCTTTAAAATTAAATCTTGCAAATGCATATCCTCCCATCATACCAATTATAATTGCAATAACAGTACTTACTGAAGAAATTATTACTGAATTCATTAGATATTTAAAGGCAGGAACAGAAACATAACCACTAATACTAAACATTTGTGTAAACTGATGAATTGTCCATTTATCTGGAATCCAATTAGCCGGCTTTGCTAGTATTTCTGGATTAGGTCTAAATGCACTTACAAAAATCCAAATTCCTGGCATACAAACTAAGATTAAGAGAAATAAAACTAAAAACCAAAATGAAATTTTTTTAAATTTTTTAATCATTGTTGTCCTAATTCTCTTCTTGCTGCTACAAGTTTAGTAAAAAAATAATAAGTGAATGCTATAGATAGTATTATTGAAACATATGACATTGCATTAGCAAAACCCATATTTGCATCTTTGTAACCTATTCTAGCAATCATAGTCCAAAGCAATTCTGTTCTCATTGCGGGACCGCCACCAGTCATAATATGAACAATGTCATATGCTCTTCCAACATCTAGAGATCTGATTGTTAAAGCTATAAATATAAAAGGCATTAAAAAAGGAAGGGTAATGTTTTTAAATACTTGCCAACTATTGCAGCCATCAACCCTTGCTGCTTCAATAGGATCTCTCGGAATACCTAAAAGACCAGCTAATAATAAAATAGCAAAAATAGAAGTATTAGCCCAAATTTCAGCAACCATAATTGAGCCCATTGCAAGATATTTGTCAATCAACCATGGAATGGCTGATTCATAACCAAATAAATATAAAAAATTATTTAGTAAACCAATGTTATCATTAAAAATATATTTCCATTGAAAGCCTACTAAAATTGGTGAAAACATCATCGGGAACATCATGATAGTTCTTAGTGTTCT
>MDTE01169340.1_pt1 | contig 24477 bp, 35 predicted proteins | sample 811231 | NCBI WGS metagenome assembly MDTE01 (sample SAMN05326651, study PRJNA326480) | marine metagenome | isolation source: seawater | place: Indian Ocean: Red Sea | collected 2010 | reverse complement strand
GCGAGCCCTCGGTCAAAACGACCAGATCTGATCGTCGTGATCGGTTTTCGCAGGTGTGGCAGTAAAGATCTATAAGAACCAATAGCGAGCTCCCGGGGAAACGGGGAGCCCATGTGTGTCGTGAGTGGTCATAGGGAAAGACCCGCCATACCCAATAGCGAGCTCCCATGGTGATCTACCCTCTGATCACCTAGTGATGGGGCCTAGGTCGGCCGGCCCCCACCGAATGCTGTGTTACGCAACAGCTTCCTGCTTCGCAACCTCAGGTGCTACTGTGACGTCTGCTCCTGACAAGAACTGCTCCTTAGTTCTGGCCGGTTCGATCGGCGTCCATGTAACGGCATCCATGTTGATACCATTCTTCTGTAACACTTTGGTTCTAGCAACTGTGTCGTTAGTGAACAGGTGTCTCGTCTTGCCCGACTCTAACTTGATCTGTGCGTAGAATTTGTATAATGTTGACTTACTTGCCATATTGTTTGTCCCTCCTTTGGACTTTTATATCTACAGTATAGCACATTATAGGATTCTGTCAACCACTATTTCCCTATATTTTGGCCTGATCATGTGGTATGCTCCCGCAGGCCAATATAGATATAGTGCCTTAACGGTGGGATCTGACGCTAGATATAGTGTGGAAATAAGATGTTTTAGGGTGGTTTATGTATTTTAAAACCTCTTTTCTTCGATGAAGAGAGATGCAGTCTAACCTTTTGACCAGCTCGGTTTTTACCCTGTTTTCCACCGTGTCGTATGGTTCATATGACCAGGTCTTATCGCTCCGCTATGCACCGTACGGGCAGTTTTTAAAAACATCTTTTCATGTTATACCACTGTGATCATCATGGTCATTACTACTGTTATCACTACTAGCAATGTCAGTGTCTAGTGCCTAGCTACTACCTTTTGACAGGTTCATGCTCTTCTGTATGTCTCTTGCTATTGCGTCCCATTCCAGGTCTATTGAGTCTGCCAGTTTGGGATCTATCTTGCGTAAGGATTCGTTCTCTTTAGTGCGTTTCATAAGGAAGTCTTCAGAGTGTATATGCATATGGCAGGTGGGGCATTTCCAGTCCATAACCCAGTGTGCTTTCAGGAAACGTGGCTTGGGTTTTATGCCCAATCCGTGTAGCTCTGTGAGGTATGATCTGTGTTCGTAGTCTATGCAACGTCGGTGGTACCACACGGGTTTGCCGGTCAGTTTGTACCACAGTCTTCGTTTCTTTATGCTCCAACGCATAACAGTATATATGACTATCGTGTGAAGTGTTTAAGGAACCTGTCTATCCTGGTCTGCATATCCAAGGGCTTGTAGTCGTCTATGTCTATGTAGTATATGCTGTCATCCCTGACCCTGAAGTTGTGGTTGTGCAGGCTGGCGAATGTGTGTTCGCCCTCACGTTCCACTATCTCACGCCATATTATCTCGGTCCACTTGCGATCATTTTCCACTGGCCTGCCACGTATGAACTCTGAGTCTATCTTTATTGTGAGCGTGTCTGGGTCGTAGTACACGTCAAAGTCTGGTATCTTTATGTGTTCGAATGTGAAAAGATCTTTCTTGAGCTGTTCCAAGTTACGGAAAGTGAAGTCGTAGTCACTCTGGTCCGGGAACTGCAACCGCTTGACAACCTTGCCGTTGTCCAGGAAACCGTTTGTGTGTAGGTTGTTGCTTTTTTCCATACGGCTTATCATCTTCCAGAACGCTTTCGCGTCTTCGTCATTCATCATAGGCAGTTATTTAACCGCAAGTAGTATGACCAGTAATCCTGCTATCAGTGTGGTTTCCAGTATGGCGTAGTTCATCAGCCAGTAGTAAAAGATCTTTTTAAACTTGTTCATGTGTGTATTTAGTGGCTGGGGCACTAGGATTCGAACCTAGGATGGTGGTACCAAAAACCACTGCCTTACCGCTTGGCTATGCCCCAATCAGACGTAGTTGTCTTCGTACTCTTTTCTGGAGATCATCTCCAGCTCTATGGCGTCTACCTTGCCATGCTTGTAAAGTGTCTCCACGGACTGCATCATGCGTTTGTAGGTGGGTTCCTTCCAGTACACCTTCGTACTCATATCACCCTTGGTGACAGTGACTAGATAGTAAACGGCCATTATCTACCGTCGCGATTGACTGTGTAAAGTCTGGGATTGTAGCCTTTTGGCCATTTCATTTTGATGTGTATCGTGCTTCCGTCCTGTCGCACAATGTCTATCTCATGCCCGGTTCTTGTGCTGTTTGACCAGTATCTCTCATACCCTTCCACGACTATCGTCTCGTGCTTTGGCCAATTTCCAGCGGTCCAACTGTGTGTGCTTTCAGCTATCTTCTTTCTCATTAGTTGTCAAATGGCACGAAGTTCTTTGCTATTGCGGGTCTCACGATCCTTCTTCTCAGAACTCTTACCAACTCCTCTAGTTTGTCTATGACGTTGATCAGATCAGGATCACTGATCACGTTTTCCCTTGCTATTGCTTTCTGTTTCAGACTGTCATATTCACGTAGAGATATTGTCACCGTGCTTGACTCATTCTCGTATGACATATCTTCTGCGTGTTCGATTGCTTTTTTATATGTTCTTTTGCTTTTCATAAATGTCCTTTATTATCAATATATTATAAGGTTTATGCGACAAAGTCAAGCAAAATACCAAAAATTGGATAAATATTACTTTGATGCAACAGTTATCAAAAAGAATAGACAGCTACATGGCTGACATCGACCTAGTCAATATGATGTGCCAGGCTCTAGAATCCAACTCTCATTATTCAGTCAAAGTCGTACATTGGTCCGATGCCTACTGTATCCATTGGGCAAACAAGATCAACCAGTGCGAAAATTGGAATAATTTGCAGTTCAAATACGATTTCAAGAGCAAGAAGTTTAAGTTTGGTAGAAAAGATCTTTTACTAGCTTAAACTAGGGCAAGAATGAGTTCGATTATTTAAGGAATAGAAATATTCCCTAGCAAAAGATCTTTTTTCTACTTTTTAGTATCTTCTATTGTTTACCAGATTTTTTAAATGGATTCAGCTTGTCGATGTTTTTTACTTGCTTATTGATTGCACCTGAAACTGCTGACTTGGCCTTCATACCGCCTTTGGCCGCACCATCTCTTACTGATTTAATAGATGATTTTACCTTGTCAAATATTTTCATAATAACATCTCCTTGTACATTTATGTACATATATATTTAGTTGTATTTTTACGGATTTTTGGAGATTTCGTTGGATATTATCAACGCAGTTTTGGCTGACAATGTCCAGCCCAGATGTCCGTGTCCTGTGTTGTAATAAACCTGTTTGTTGTACTTGCTCTGCTTGACAATAGGCATCATGTTTGGTGTCATGGGTCTAAGCCCAGCCCATGAAGTCACGTACTCTGTGTTGATGCCAGGGAACATACGCTCTGCCCATTCTATCAAAGGTCTTATTCTGGCCTGTACGATATCATAGTTGTATCCATTCAGCTCGGCTGTGCCGGCCACTCTTAATCTATCTGCACCTAACCTTGATGCTACTATCTTTGCTTCGTCATCTAGTAGGCTTGTCCATGGTGCTATCTCTGGATTTTGTATTGTGATAGAATAACCTTTCACAGGATATATTGGCAAGTTGTCTCCTACAGTCTTTGCGAGTGATCGGCTATGTACTCCAGCACATACGACCACTACACCGTCGAACTCTAATTCTATATCATTTACTAGCTTCTGAACGTGTTTGACGCTGTACTTCGTTTGTAGAACGTGTAACAGGTTGGTACAGAACTTATGTATGTCTCCTGTGAAATCTGTTTCATTGAAGAACCCTCCTAGCAGTTTAGGTGGTGGTACAAGTGCAGGTTCTATCTTCAAACACTCCTGTGGTGATACTTCCCATCTTGCCAGCCCTGCCTGTTTGTATATTTTGTTGACAGCTCTAGCACAATTAAACTCTTCATGATCGGTATAGATGTGTAGTATTCCTTTTTCGACCATGTCGAAATGTAGTTGTTCTTCTTCTGCTATCTGTTTGTATAACTTATGTGCCTCTAGAGCCCACTGACAAGTTTTTAGTGTGTTGTCTTTCGCTTGAGGTATTGCTTTGATAAAACGATACAGCCAATCATATTTGTCTGTACTAAAGCTAGGATTAATCTTTAGTGGTGCATCTGGTTTGAAAAGCCACTTGATACCTTTCTTTACACTTCTCCAGCTGTTCCATGTTTCAGCATTACTGGCACTGAGTTGTCCGCCGTTGGCATAACTGGTAGCCATCGCTGGATACTTTCGTTTATCATATATCGTAACTTCGTGTCCTGCTCTTGCTAGGAAATAAGAAGTTGTGATGCCTGTTATTCCCGCACCAACTACTGCTACTTTCACTTACTGTCCTTTGTTGACTCTGTTTCTTAAATCAGTTGTGCTGAATCTGTGTTCACGTTTGTTGAAGTAAACTTTGATGCCTCTCTTTTTACAAATACTTGAACCAGTGAACGGTTTGGTTTTATATTCTTCTCCTATGATTCTAACATCGATATTTAGTGTTGACAGTATATCTTCGCAGTCTTGTTCTGTTTGATAAGGTATCACTTCATCTACATATCTTAATGCTTTCAGTTGTAGATATCTTTCAAACATTGTTTGTATTGGTTTGTTTTTTTCTTTCGGCCTATCAATGGTTGGATCACTTTGTAAACCTACTATGAGATAATCACATTGTTCTTTTGCTTCACGTAGCATGGCAACGTGTCCTGCGTGTAACAAATCAAATGTACTGAATGTTATTCCTACTTTCATTTTATACTACCTATCATTACTAATATTGCCACGTAGAACAAAGCAAATATAAAAACTGGTTTTGCATTTTCAATACGTTTGTCAGTATAAGGTTCAGGCTTCTTCCAGTCAGCCGGCATATAATCTCTATCCCAGGCATCTCTTCTCGAGTCTGTCTTACGTTGATCAACATGAATCGATCTTGGATCTACCTTGTAGTCTTCCATGTTATCTACCTAGCCATTTCTTCGCGGCATTGATTGGATTCTTTAAACTGTCGTAAGTTTCATCTATGAAGTCTATGTGTTTGCCGAGTCTTTTGTTTAGCAAGTCAACAGCTTCCTGTAACTTATCCATTTTCTTTTCTAGTTTATCAAGATCCTTTTTGATAACACTTCTATATTTTTCTAGTTCGTTGTTACTCATATTATTAATATAACATAGCTTTAATTTCATTGTCAACACTTTTAAATACTTTTATGTTTAGTAAGAAGAGAGAGGTACTGTCAAAACGTTGGAAAAAGTGGAAGAGAAAAGCACCCAAAGTTCCAGGTAACACCTGCCCACAAATAGATGAAGTATTACACAGACTAGACCAATTTCAAAAAGGTGATAAAAGATTTACAGAGTTCCAGCATGATTCATTGATGAAGAAAATGGAGAAGTTGCGTGAAGCAAACGAACAGTTAAGAAACAGTGGACACTACTGGTATCAGATCTGTAAAGAACACCTAAAAGACAAAGAATAAGATAAATACTGCTTTGATGCAGTCTCATCAAAAAAAGAAATCCCGTAAGAAGAAACGTAAGTTTAAAATGCCTTCCTATCCTAATTGGGGTTACCAGCCAGATAACTTTCTAACACAATACATTGAAAGATTAAACAAGCCTAAGAATAAAAGTTAGTTGCCTATGACTAGGAAGTGACAAAGTTTTGCAGGTAAGAACTGTAAGACGTAACCGTGGTTCTTCCATCTATTGAAAGTTTCTTGTGCAGTAAGGTCGTCATCAGTCTTTAATGTTTTACGCCAATAAGGCCACTGTGATGATGTAAAAACAATCTCATACTCATCACTAGTGGGATCCTTATAGGCTCTTAAATGTAAATGCCTTAATTTCTTTTCAGCAATTAGCGATTTCACTCACTGTCCCTTCGTCTGGAACGTAAAATGAATTCTACTCTGTTTTGTTGGTACTGTTCGATTAATTTACGATAGCACCAGAATGTGAAGTTATCCATAACACTTCTCCTTTTTACAGTTAAAGTGCGTTCCTTCGCTAGTGCTTATGATTGTTAGTGTAAGCTACTTCCGTCCCATAATTATGGGATGAACGATTGTATTAATATTTATAAAACAAATAAAAAAAAGCCCCGGACTAGTGAGCTTGGCTCTGCCGGGGTAAACAAAAATACTTTTTTGTCTGTTATCAGTGCTGGGTACTTTCATAGCAGACTTTTATAAGCCTTCTTAAAGTAACTAGGTACTCGCTAACTGCCTGACCCAGCTTATGAGCATTTTTAAATGCAAAGCATCGCTCTTGTAATAAAGGCACTCTTTATATCCTAAACGGAAGCCTTTCAAAGTGAAAGCATTTTTAAACCTAAGTCGCTTTCGTAACACTTGCCTAAAGCTAATGCATTTTTAAACTATAAAGTCGCCTTACTTTTCTCATGCAAGTAGTATTAATTATCCCGACAGATTCGTCAAAATGTATTAACTTAATGATTAATTTTAAACAAGCAACTTTATGTTGTACACAACCTAGTTAAGTAATACTGCTATCCAATAATAACAATCTATACACTATGCACTTACGGGGAGGTAACGTTATGGAAAATAGATTAGACAGATTAGAACAAAGACTTGAAGAGTTAGAGTCAAAATTACAAGATATCATGGACTTATTAGAAATGGAAGATCACGAAGAAGATTACGATAATGATAATTCAGCTGATGATGTTTGTGATGACTGTTACGATGATCCTTGTGCTTGTTTACCAGAAGACTACAATCCAGAAGACAACGAAGATGAAGACGATGATGAAGATGACAATGAACCATATGTAGATGAAAACGACTGGGATTCATCAAACGAAGAAGATGAAGAAGATTACGAGGACGACGAAGAGGACGAAGATAGAAAAATTAATTAATTGAATTCAGGATAGGGCAGGTGACTGCCCTATTTTTTTTGTCATAATTAATTACATGAACATTATGATTACAGCCACAGAATATAAAGACTTAAAAGAATATTGGGACTACCAAAGAAAAATAGAATACAATAGAGAAATATTAAGAGATCAGTTAGAAAATGTTCACGAAGATGAACCTGAAGCTGATGTAGATCATATGTTTGCAGAGATATGGAATCATGTAGATCCTATAGACTACGATGACCCACCTCGTGGCTGGATACCAAAGAACGCAAAATTTAGAGTTGAAGGAGAAATGCAAGGCAGAATGCCTCGCTAATTAGTCTCCAACTTTTACTTCAACGTTACTATCAAAAGTCTTTTCACCATATAGCTCAAGGACCTGACCTACAACAGGATGTCTCTCAACGTCCATTCGATCAAACTCAATCATAGTGATATTCTTTCCTTCATACCTACCATGTGATATTAAGTTTGCGAAGTGTTTCAATCCATTCTTTTCGTAGCCTCTATCATGCTGTGCCAAGTCTCCAGTGACAACAATTCGCGAACCATCACCTATACGTGTCAATAACATTTTCATTTGCTCAGGAGTTGCGTTCTGCATCTCATCTCCAATTATCCAAGCGTCTTTAAATGTTCTTCCACGCATATAGGCCAATGGTGCGATCTCTATCAGTTCACTTTCCATTAACCATTTAATGTGCTGAGGAGACCAATACTCAGCCATGATATCAAATATAGGTCTGATCCATGGCATCATTTTGTCAACAAGACCTCCAGGCAAGTACCCGTGAGATTCATCTACTGATACTGCTGGTCTTGTGATTACTATCTTCTTGATGTCCCCTGCGTTAAATGATTGTACGGCATGATGTACGGCAAACAAAGTTTTGCCCGTTCCTGCAGGACCTAAGGCTAACACAACCGAACGTGACCAATCCGCTAACAAGCGATCATAATGTTTTTGATTTGCATTTCTTGGATGCAAACTTCTTTTCCTATTATGTTCTCTTTGATTTGATATACGAACTGCATTTATTTCTTCTTGTGTTAGGCCATGAGTCATATGACGTCTGTTTCGTCGCTTTCCCATGTTAATAATATTTAAGGTTAATGAAATACTTTTAACAACGTGGTTTAGTCTATGTCTTTGCTCTTCTTATAAAAGAATTCTGCTTTTTGATAAAGGTGTATCTTTTCAATAGGATCGGTACAGAGTCTTGCTTTTTCAAGTGTCTCTTTGTATCGTTTCCAGTAATCTGTCGCAGAGGCGTTATTATATTTCTTCCGTCTGCCGTAATAGTTTTTACGCATAGTGACCTGAGTATTCTGTATTGTATTGGATCGTTGCTAAAGTTATTTATGTTAGTGTGCCACACTTTAGAAAGAGGAGGTAACATAATAGCAAGGCAGTGGCCTCCTTACTCATTACACTTTTATTTAGTTAACTACCATGTTAAGTTGGTAAACTAAATTTTTCACCCTAAAAATGCTTATAAATCAAAGGTTTCCGCTACTGATTTTTTATGTAATTGTATATCTGTTTCCAATCGTTTGCAACGAAAACAGGTTCTCTCTTGAAGTGAATATTGTATTCGTGACTCATCAGTATAGGCTTCAGACCTAATCTTAAAGCAGAGTTGACATTTAATATTCTATCTTCAACGTAGATTAAATTAGTTGCAGAGAATTGTTCTAATACTTCTCTTTTAGTTTCACCGGGACTCAAGAAAATCATACTGGCGAAGCAGTCTGTGGGGAAGTAGTCTTCTAAGTTTAGGTATCGATAATATTGTGCTATAGGTTTATCACTGAAACTAGTAAGGCCGATGAATCTATAGTCTTCTTCATAGAGCTTATTGATCCATTTGTCTGCTTCGCCGTACGGTTCGAGCGTACTCGAAATCATGTTCGTATTGAACTCTTCTTTCTTGACTACTGCTTCTTGATAGTCAATTCCGAATTCGAGATGTATGTCAGCATCGTGATGCTTCATGCCGGTGCTTTTGTATCCTTGCATCTCCATCCAGTTAACAAACTGTGTGTGCCAGTCAAATACAACACCGTCAATATCAGTTAAAATAACTTTATGATCGTAAGCCATACTTACCTCCCCTGTATAATATTTAACAAAGATATCTATGAGATAAGTGCTAGTTAAAGATTGACATATCACAATCTAAGACCGTCGCTACAAGGTGTACGCGGTCTTCTTCTCCACCATTGAAAGCGTTGTGATATTTTGTGTTGTCTGTGATCCATACACGACCATCTGCTGGCATATGATGAACTACTTTGTCTACACACATCCTTGCACCGTAGTTAGTTACTATCGGTATGTGTAGTCTTGGCTCTGGATCTCTATGCCAACTTAATGTAGTCCTTGGCAATTTCCAAAGAAGCCTGACTCTTCCTAACTTATACTTTTCAGTTAAGATGTCATACATCTCTTTGAAGTAAGTGTCTTCGAAAAGTTTAACAAACTCTGAATACTTTTCTTCGTCTATTACTTCTTCTCTCTGTACTTCTTCGTAAGTGCTGTCAGGTTTAGTCCAGAAAAGTCCTCGTACATTACCACCTGTAATAGAATTAGGATCTCCTGGTATCTGAGTAAGACATATTGCGTTTATGTCTCTTTCTCCTAGTGGTGATTGTCTTGCTACTCGGCTGTCGACTTCTTTAAGAGCTTGTTGCATCTTAGGAACATCGAACTTTATTTCCGGATCTGTATAAAACCCTTTCGGGGTACTCCATAATTGCATAGTACAATTATTTATACTATGATTTTTTACCTACCGCGTCTAATATTGCTTCTAGCTCTTCAAAGTCGTGTAGCTCTTCTTGGAAACTCTGTTTGTGTGCTATTCTGATTGCTTTTGATAACAAAGTTGGCTTGATATCAAGCTCTTGTGCTATCGCTTTTACTGTATCGTTTAGCCCTGTTCTTAAATCTTCTACTTCCTGTAACACCTTGGATCCTTCACCGATCAGTGTCATTAACTTTTGTCTTTCTTCTGGTCCTATTGTAATTGACATTATTCCTCCTTTATGATATATGATAAGTTTGCTGACCTTATGACAACTTTCTTTCCAGTATCGACATTTACATATGATATTCCATTTGGAACAAGATGTCTAAAGTGTCTTACTCTAACTTCTGTTCCTGGATGATCTGCTGGCTTTTCTCCATCTAACCAAACTGTTAATTTCGCTGGTTCACCAACAAACAAATACCAAATACTTTGAAAAAACTTTTTCATTTTACTTTCCTAACTTTTTGCTTCTGCCTAGTGGTAGCATTTGTAACTTCTCGTACATACCACCCTTCTTTGCTTCCCATTCTACTCTTACTTGTTTAGCTTTGGATCCTCCTTGGAAAGATTTAACTGCTCTCCTGAATCCTAATGCTTCTACATCTTTTGGTTCTTCACCTTCTGCGTAGAAAGTGAAAGTTCTCATTTTTGCCATAACCCTCCGTTGTTAATATTTAATTGTCTGGTGTATTACACCTGCATCGTATTGAACTGTCTTGTTGTCCTGTTCCACACGATCCAATGAAATGTATACTCCATCCTTCTGTAAGTCAGCGTAAACTTTGTTCATCTTATCAAGATGCACTCTGAACTCTTTTACCTTTTCGGCTATCTCTTTGTGTTGCATTTTATCACCTATCCAAATAGTTTTCTAATATCTTCAGGAAGTTTTTCTTTGATTGGTTTCCATATCGCTTCTTCTATGGGTGCTAGATATTTGGGTCTAGGTGTAAGCCAACCAATTAGTATTCCTATTAATATGTAACTCATGCTATTATTATATAAAAAATAAAACAACAAGTCAACAAGAAAAAGGTTGCATTTTGCCAACCCAGACAGTATTATAATAATGTAGAGTAATTTACACACAAACAAACACACAATGAAAGGAGAAAATTATGTCTACAAATAAAAACGCTTATGAAATCCGTGCCGATATCTTAAAAGAGGCAACTGGATTAGTTACCCACAAATATGAAAAAGATATGTATATCTGGGAAATGACTAGAACTAGAGATGAGAAGTCTGGCCAAATAATGGATCCGATTAATAAGCCTAGTTTTCCAACTACTCAGGACATATTGGATTGTGCAAATGAATTATATTCTTTTGTAGATTCTAAATAACCTTAAAAAAAGATAGGGTGGATTTCTCCACCCTATCCCAATGTATCTTAATTACTATTCCTAGTTCCTAAGATCTATTATGTAGTCGCTTTGTACTCAACGAACACAGTCATTGCACCTGAAGTAGGTGTAGCCGCATCTGAACCATTAGATTGTTTAAACTGAATAGCCAATGTTGCGCCACCTGCCGTTGCAGTTGCACCATCTAAGTCGATAATGTAAGAACCTGTAGTTGTTACATCTGACTCAGATACAGTTGCCAATGTTGCTGAACCATCTGTGATTAACATAGAGTCAACTGAACCACCGCTGTATGCTGATGATACGTTGATTGCGATTCTTGTTACAAAGTAAGTTACACCTGAAGCATTTGGTAGTGAACCAATGTTTTCAGAAGAGTTACCGTTTGTAATAGAAGCTCTTAATGTTAAGTCATCCGTTGCAGTTACAACGTTATCTAGTACCCATCTTCTAGTTACTAGAGCGTCATCTACTGAACCAACGTTTGATTCATAACCATTTGGAACTACAACAAGACCGTTTCCTTTTGGCGTAAGTGCTACTGAGATGTTTGTGTCATCACCAGTTGCCGCGATAGAAGGATTTGAACCTGTTGCGTTGTTTGTGATTGTGAACTCGTTAACAGCTGAAGCAGTTCTTTCAAAGATTGCGATCTCGTTGTCAGTAGAGTCAGTAATTTTAACTTTACCTTCTGCGTTACCGCCTGTACCACCTTTGATGATTGCGTCACCTGAAGCGTTTGAACCAGTACCGTTACCACCTTTGATTACGATATCACCAGCATCTGATGAGCTTGAAGCACCACCTGAAACTGTTAGAGATGAATCATCATCACCGATGATTAAAGATGAACCACCTGATGCGTCTCTGATTAATACTCTACCGCCAGAACCTTGAGATTCAAGTACTAGGTTAACGTTTGCTGTTGCATCGTCTGGATCGATTGCATGGATTGAAACGTTTGAAGAAGTATTTCTGATTTGTAATTTAGTATTATCAGCAATATTCGCCGTATCCGCTTCGATCACAACGTTACCGTCTGTGTTATCTCTTAGAGCTGTTACGTAGTCGTAACTTGCAGTTGTACCAGTTGATCTTAGGTACTTGTTAGCGCCACCGATTGTTAATTGTGCAAGACCGTTTGAAGCATTACCAATTAATAGTGTGCCTTGAGCAATAGATGACAAGTCAAGACCTGTACCACCATTGCTTAAACCTAATTGTCCACTGATTGTGTTTGAACCAAATGCAATAGTTTTGTTTGTAAGCGTTGCCGCGTTATCATTCAATACTACTGTACCTGATGCGTTTGGTAATGTGATTGTTCTATCAGCTGTTGGATCTACTACAGTTAAAGTAGTCTCGTGGGCGTCAGCAGTAGCACCTTCAAACGTGAATGCGTTTTGAATTGTGATTTCTGTTGAGTTAACCGTTGTAGTTGTACCTTGAACTGTTAAGTTTCCTGTGATAGTTGCATTACCAGTAAATGTTGGGTTATCTGCGATATCAATAGTGATGGCTTGACCTGAAGCCGATGTAGTGATAGCGTTTGCAGTACCAGACACTGTTAAAGTTTGAGAACCTAAAGAAACAGATCCTGAACCTGAATCAGCACCTAATGCCTGTGTGATTGAACCCGCACCTACTAAACCATCAACGTATGCCTTCGTAGCGGCATCTTGTGCATTTGATGGATCTGCAACGCCTGTGATAGCCGCTGAGCCCATTGCCGCACCGTTGAAAGTTGGTGTATCACCAGTGCCTAAGCCTAGTGATGTTCTTGCTGTTGCGCCTGTCTCTAATACGAAAGCTGAACCATTACCTACGATGATACCACCGTCTGTTTTAGCCAAAGCCGCAATCGCATCTAAGTCTGCGTCGTAAGCCTGAACGTCTGAACCGATCGCAAGACCTAAAGCAGTTCTTGCCGCACCGGCGTTCGCACCACCTGTACCACCGTTTGCTATTGGAAGAACACCTGTTACTTGAGATGTCAAGTCAGCTGTACCACCCATGTTGCCTAAGTTTAAGTTAGACTCAGTGATGTCGATAGTTGCGTTACCACCAACAACTGTGCCTGTTCCGTTTGTTATTGAAACTTTGTTTGAACCTGCTACGATGTCATCTAGTGATGTTTGACCTGTACCACCTGAACCTACTGCCAGTGTACCTGTCACGTCGTTTGTTGTATCAGATAAGTCAATTGTTACATCTAATTTGCCTGAGTCAAATGCTAAGGCTGTGTTAGTTGCAAGATCAATTGCTAAATCGTTTGCGTTAGCAACGATACCGTCACCACCGACCACGTTTAGTGTGTTACCTGATTTTGTCATACCTGTTCCAGCAGTGATCTGGCCTGAACCAGAGAACTGTGTGAACGTAAGGTCTGTTGAGCCAACAGTGATATCATCATTAGTTGTTAATGTGAAACCATTGTTGCCGTTTGTTGTACCTTCTTCTACGAAGAAGAATGCACCTGCTGTTACTTCTGAGTCTGCGTCAAAGTCAGCCGCTCTTGTAGGAGCACCTGAGGCGTTAACTGTGTATACACCGTTTTCTGATGCATCTGCTTGATCTTTGATCAAGATTCTGTCACCAGTTGCAAGTGCAACACCGTCAATTGTTTCGCCGTTTGCGAATGACGTAGCTAGAGTTCCAGCCGCTGTTGTAGCCAAGTGTACTGACTCTTTAACGTCTAGTCCGTTGATAGTTGAGTCAACATATGATTTCGAAGCGGCATCGTTTGCATTACTTGGAGTAGTAGCCACTCTTGCTTGTGAAAGAGTTGTACCATCTGTTGTAAATTTAAAGAACGATGACGACGTATCATATATTAATCTACCACCTGATTTACCGAACTGGACATCACTGCCAATACCCGCTAGGCCGTAGTTTTTTACGTTTGCCATGTTAAATCTCCCTTCAAATAATTTAATTTTACATTAAACGTCTTTTGGGAGGGTCTTCCTCGATTGTTTTTTGATTGAACTCTTCGTTAGGTAGTTCTTGCTTTTATTTATGTTCTTGTTGTATGAATTCTGTATAAAGATTATTAAGAATATGCTGGGCCTGAGCCCAGCATATAATATATTTAGATTTAAGCGATTCCGCCGAAATCTGTTGCTTCACTTTTTCCGAAGTATGATCCACCGTTAGCCGATGTACCTGCTACTGAACCTAAAGAAAAAGAAGTGTTTAAGATTTCACTTTTGCCTAAGCTCGATCCTTTATTAGGAAAGCTGTCAGCCGCTGAAGCAATACTGCCCCAGTCAGTTAGATCTCTTAGATCCACTACCATCTTTACGTCCCAACTTATGCCTAAGCCGTTGTATTGGCCTGGGCTCATTTGTTTTAAGTTGAAATATCTAAACGTGTTTGCCATTTTAATATCCTCCTATAAACAAATTACATTAAGTTAACAAGTACTTCGATAACTCCTGATTCACCATCAAAGTCTTCTAGTGCTTTACCAACCATTGCACCACCTTTGAACTCACCCGCCATAGCGTGGCCAGCCATTGATGAAGCCATTAGTAAATCACCTTTTTTGATTGAACCTGTTACTTTACATGGAACTCTTCCTGCTAACGCAACATATGGGTGAGTTGAGTCATCACCTGCATCTCTGTTCATCATGTATGCTGGTGCTGTTGATACGATACCTGCTACTCTTGTGCTACCTTCTTCTGCACACTCTTCGATTTCGTTCTCACCGCCGAAACATACGATTGTACCAGCTTCCATAGCCGCACCTGAGTGATATCTCTCAGCCAAGTCCGCGTATTTTGCCGATGTCGCTGTACCTTCAAAAGTACCTGCTACAAATGTCTCAGAACCTACTGACCATTTGTCATCTGTTTCGTTCCATAATAATGTTTTGTTAGAGTCATCACCTCTTTCAACTTCAAGACCAGCGTTTTGTGTTGCTGAACCTGTTGCGTTGTTGTTTAGTACTAAGATGTTGTCATCGATAGTTACTGTTTCAGTGTTCACTGAAGTAGTAGTACCAGACACAACAAAGTTACCTGTAACTGTTAAGTCACCAACAATTGAGTTGATGTTTGAAAGGTTCTGTGCTCTAAAGTCAACCGGTGATGCGATTCTTAAGTCGCCACCGCCAGCTACTGTGATAGTTTTGTTTGCACCCATGATTAAGTTTGAGTCACAATTTACTTCACCGCCTGCTGTTAACGTGATGTCAGCTGTACCTGTTGATGTTAGGTTGACACCTTGTGCTGATTGAACTGTAGTTGCACCTGTACCAGTTGTTCTGATAGTAATCGCTTGGTCAGTATCTGCTGATAAAACGATAGTACCTGAATCATCTTGTAGTGTTTTTGAACCGTTAATGTATAAAGATCCTGATGATACGTACACATCTTTCCATTGGAAAGAAGATGAACCTAAATCAAAACCTGTTGAACCGTTTGAGTTCACTGTTGGAATAAGACCAGCTGAATTAAATTTCGCGATTGTTGTTCCCGCTACTGTAAAATCAATTGTATCTGCATCCGTAGTTGTTTCTACTTTTACGTGAGTATCTGCATCAGCATCGATGATCGAATTTGATGACAGGTTATCTACTGACGCCTTAGTAGCCAACTCTGTACCGCCTGCTGTTGAACCATCGTGTACGTGGATCGAATTTCTGGTTGTGTTAACTGTAACTTCACCAGCCGCTCCAGTAAAAGATGAGTGCTCAGCCGAGGTACCTCTTCTTAGTTGTACTGTATAATTTGGCATATTTCTGCTCCCTGCTCCTTATCATGATAAGTTTTCCAACTTATCCAACTTAATTAAAATGTTTTTATCTTGCTCTCGCTGTATTGCTTACAGTCTTTGTTTTTACAAGTATACTTGTGATTTGCCTTTTATTCGTGTATAATAGTGTAACACGATATAATGAAGTTGGATCACAATCGTATTTAAGATAAGTACTACTATAATTATATTTGTACTTAAATCAAAAAAACGAACAAAGATAGATAGGCACATGAAAAAAATTAATCTTGTATGGGACAGTTGGAGCGACAAAGGCCCAATGCCCAACGGTTTACACCACAAGTACAGACCAGAGTGGGAGTCTCGCTGGAAAAACCAGTATGACATCAACGTTTTGACACGTTTTATTCCTTATGACCGTTATTCTCTGGGGTTCTTTCCTGTGCTTTTATCACAATGTAATATTACTTATCAGAATATCACGCCCAAACAAGTACCAGATAATAAAGAAAATGACACAGAGTACTGGTATGTAATGGAACCTAACCATATGGATGTCAGCTTGATAACTGAAAATATGTTTGGTAATATAGACTTCAGTGTGATTAAACTTTTACGTGAGAAAAAAATAAAACTAGTTTTCTATTACGCCTTTGAAGCCTTTCCTTTTTGGCAGGTAGACTGGATGAAGATGTTACAAAGAAGTTTAGGATGGACTGGTATTCCAAGTTCACAGTTCGTTTTGATATTTGGTGACCTTAATGTAGGAGAAAACTATAAACAATATGTTGACAAGTATGATCAGTATTATGGATATATGTTTGATAATATATTTGTGTTCGATCACTTTGGTTGGGAGTTCTGGGATTATTTAAAAACTTTCGTTGTCAGCAATCCTGACCAAACAGAACTTGTACCAGCAACAGACGAAACAAGAGATAGGAAAAGGCCTCACAAGTTTTTATTTTTAAATGGTGGTGGTAGACAACACAGAAAATATCTCATAACAGAATTACAAAGACAGAACTTATTGAAAGATGGTTTATGGAGTTATCTAAATAAATTTGATATAGCATATCAGCCAGACGAATACTGTTGGCTACCTATAAAGAGAGGATCAGGAGATAGGTCTCTTGTTGATATGTTAGAGTATCATTATGAACACGGAAACAAAATACAGGAGAAACATCTTGATGTAGATGCCAGTGAAGATGCTTGGCACAACAGAGGAATGACAGCACAACACTATCAAGACACTTACTTTAATATTGTAACAGAAACATGGCCAGCTGATCCTAGTTTCTTTGTTACCGAAAAGATATTCAAACCTATAGTAAACTTGCAACCATTTATTGTTTGTGGGTTGCCAGGTAATATAAGATATCTAAAACAAAAAGGTTATGAGACATTCGACGAATGGTTTGTACCTGACTACGACAACGTTTTAGATCAAAGCAAAAGAATGTATTATCTAACACGTGAGATAACAAGGGTAGCAAACATGAGCCATGATGAGCTACACAAGAAATATCAACTCACTTGGGAGAAGTGTTTACATAACAGGAAGAAATTTTTTGCAACAAACCACGCAGAAGGTTTTATTGATTTAGTAGAAGCCATAGGAGAAATAAAATGAAATTAAGATATCACCTAGTAATAATATTATGGGGACTTGCTTTCATAGGAGGTTTTACAACAGGAGTACACATCATATGATCATATGGGGAGTAACAGCACTAGGACATGATGGATCGATATCAGTGATCAGAGATGATCAGATATTGTTCGCGGCCCACAGTGAAAGATACTCACGTGTAAAAAATGATCCAGACTTAAATCAAGAGATAGTCGATGAAGCGTTGACTTATGGCCATCCAGATGAGATAGTTTGGTATGAGAAACCTTACCTTAAGAAAAGCAGACAGGCATGGGCAGGACAATGGGGTGAAGTGTTTGGTAATGATACTTTACCAAAACAATACATGAAGCAGTTCTTCAAACAAGATATCAAGATGCCTAAGATTAGAACAGTGATGCATCATGAATCACACGCGGCGGCAGGTGCGTTCACAAGTCCATACGACGAAGCTGTGGTTGTTGTGCTTGATGCAATAGGAGAATGGAACTGTTGTACCACTTGGTTATACAAAGACAAGCAGTTAGAACTAATTGACAAAACAAACTATCCTCACAGCTTTGGATTATTTTATTCTGCGTTTACTCAACGTTGTGGATTGAAACCAAACGAAGAAGAATATATCATGATGGGTATGGCCGCATATGGTAAACCTATATACAAAGATAGAATAATGAATGACTTCATTGACTTTGATAATTTAAAGTTAAAAAAGAATGTACACGTGGGAATAGATCCAAACTATCTCAAAGACAGTGTTCACTTACCTGAGAAGTTAGAGCCAGGTGAATTGAATAAACTTGCCTATGATAATGATATGGATATAGCATCTAGCGTTCAAGAGATAGCAAATGATTTTATTAAAGAATATATCGCGAGAGCAGTTTACAAGACAGGACAAAAGAATTTAGTTTACATGGGTGGAGTTGCTCTTAACTGTGTAACGAATACAAAGTTATATGACATATGTGATAACATATGGATAATGCCTAACCCAGGTGATGCTGGTAACTCACTAGGTGCGGCACTTATTAGATCCGCAGGACATGATTTTAATTTGCCATGGCCTGTAAGAAGAGATAATATTATAGAATGGAAAGGACCATTCTTAGGAACAGAAATAAAAGGTGATTACCCTGTTAATGAAATAATCAAAGAGTTGGAAACAAATAAGATATGTGGAGTTGCAAATGGTAGAGCAGAGTTCGGCCCAAGAGCATTAGGTAACAGAAGTTTACTTGCGGATCCACGTGGTGATGACATCAAAGATAAAGTGAATGAAATAAAGAAAAGACAGAAGTTCAGACCATTTGCTCCGGCGATACTTGAAGAACACGTTCACAAATACTTTGACATACCAACTGACAAGTCACCCTATATGCAGTTTGTGGCAAAGGCCAGAGATAAAACTATAAAAGAATTTCCAGCGATTATCCATGCTGACGGCACTTCAAGAGTGCAGACAGTTTCCAAAGAAGACAATCCAGGATTTAGAAAACTACTAGAAACATTTTATGAAAAGACAGGGTGTCCTATGTTGTTAAATACAAGTTTAAACATACGTGGGGAACCACTTGTAAATGATAAAAAAGATGCAGAAGCATTTGAAGAAAGATACAAAGTAAAAGTATTCACAGGAGAAAATTAATGAAGAAGAAAGTTGCAATGATTGGAGTTGGCAAACTAGGAGAACCTTGTGCTGAAGCCATGTCAGAATATCATGACGTTGTAGGTTATGATGTATTACCAAGAACACCACAGTTTCCGATGAAGGACACTATAGAAGAAGCAGTAAAAGATAGAGATTTTATTTTTGTAGCGGCACCCACACCACACCACGTGCAGTACGACGGAAGATATCCTACAGCACATTTAGACAACAGAGATTTTGATTACACCATTGTAAAAAATATATTATCCGAAGTGAATAAACACGTTAACCAAAAACAAATTGTTATATTGATATCAACAGTTCTTCCAGGAACAGTGAGAAGAGAACTAAGACCATTGATATCAAATGCTAGATTCATTTACAATCCTTATCTAATTGCAATGGGTACGGTGAAGTGGGACTTCTTAAATCCAGAGATGGTTATGATTGGTACTGACAACGGAAGTGAAACCGGTGATGCAAAAGAGATTGTAGACTTTTATAAGTCAATGATGCAGAACGATCCTAGGTATGTTGTTGGAACTTGGGATGAGTGTGAATGTATAAAAGTTTTTTACAACACATTTATTTCAGCAAAGATATCTTTGGTAAACATGATACAAGACGTTGCTGAAAAACAAGGCAACATAAATGTAGATGTTGTTACCAAAGCGTTGAGAGATTCAGATCAAAGAATTATGGGACCAAAGTACATGACAGCAGGTATGGGAGACGGTGGTGCTTGTCACCCAAGAGACAATATTGCATTGAGATACATGGCAGAGAACTTAGGTTTAGGTTATGATTTATTTGATGCAGTGATGAAAGCTAGAGAGATACAAGCTGAGAACCTTGCTAAAAAATTAGTCAGCTATGGCAATCCCGTAATCATCGTTGGTAAAGCATACAAGCCAAATGTGAAATACATTGATGGTTCCTACAGTATACTTGTTGGACATTACGTAGAACAGTTAGAACAGAAACTTTATTATCATGATCCATTGTGTGGAGAGAATGCACCAGAGACAGGCGGTCCATACACTTATCTAATGGCACATGATCCAGACGTTTCATTCTTGTTGAGTAAGAAACCAACAGAAGGTGAAGACATCAGAATAGCGTTCCAACCAAATTCTGTAATCATCGATCCATGGAGAAAGATGGAACCAGTTGATCAGTGTTCAGTTATACATTATGGTAACACGAGACCTAGCAAAAAGTTAAGTGAACCTTTAGTATTAGTCGACGAGGTATGAGTACTTTAGTAATATGATTATTGAGCTTTCTAATAAAAGCGTTGAATGGAATTTTCCAGAAGACTACAAATACATTGTGATGAAGATATCAGGTGGACTAGACAGTGCCATTTGTTTTTATATGTTATGCAAGTACATCAGAGAAGAAAGAAAAGACTTATCAGTTATACCAATGACACACAATGATTGGAAAAAACCTTATCAAGTAAAATGGTCTAAAAAAATTATAGAATGGATGAAAAAAGAATTCCCAGATGTAACAATACATGAACATGAAACCTCACAGTTAGAACATGGAATGGATTACATAAAAGGACAAGTCAGAGATAAAAGAGCAATACTGAAAAGATTACATTCTGAAGGAAGACCTGCTAGTGTAACCATACATGGACAAACCATGATGCCTGATGCTAAGGTACAAGAAGATTGGTTAAATGGAGACTGGACTGGTCCTAACTCAGATGATGGACGAGATAAAATTCAAGATCCATGGAAGCCAGAATGGAATATGTTCCGTCCTATTATAAATCTTAATAAAAAAGAAGTAGCAGAACTATATCAGAAATTTAATTTACAAGATACTCTGTTCAACCAAACAAGGAGTTGTGAAAATCCTTCTGCAGAAATTACACAAAATTTTGAAACTCACTGCGGAGAATGTTGGTGGTGTAAAGAAAGAGAATGGGGTTTTGGTAAGATCTAATGAGTACTTTAGACTTACACGGTTACATATTACATGATGCCTGGGAAGTGTTTGACAGTTTCATAGAAGAAGAAGCACAAGATATATCTAGAAAGTATTCTATAGTCATTACAGGGCATGGCACGATAAAGGAAGAGCTACCCAGGTGGTGTGACAAGTACAATTTTGTTAGAGAAGTAACTCCACTTGAAAGAGGTGCAGGATACAAGATATCATTCTATAGGAATAGAAATAAATAACAGTATGAGATTCAAAGAACTATTAGAAGACCAAGAAAGAATAAGAAATCTGACCAATAAAATGGCAGGTTTACCAGCCAGTATCAATTCAAGATACCTTGATCAAATCGAAAGAGTTTTAAAGATCGCCCACAGAACTGATAAGCGTGGTGGTACTTCACAGACAGGTACCATAGCCAACACACTGTCAAAGATAGATGATGAGGACCTACAGAGAGGCAAGTACTATAGAAGTGTAGCCAAAGAAATGGTAGGCCATGAATTAAATCCACAAGAGATCGGTGCCATTGTGAGAGCCATGAAATCCGACAAGGCTGTCAACTTTAATGAGTTGAGATCAGTCAGCAGTGACATCAGTAAGATATTTCCACAGTTTGCAATGAGTGAGAACACCAAAGCATTCTATCAAGACCTTTTCTTTGTAGTGCCACAACGTGTGGGACCAGGAGAAGTTCTTTTTTGTATAATGAGTAAGAGCATATACAAAGGTGGCAAGGGTGACCTTACAATTAAATCCGACGAAGGTGAAGAAGGTGTTGAAGTCAAGGCAGGTAAGACAGGCGGCAGATTCAGAGATGCTGATGTAAAGAAAGCACAGGCATCTAACCTAAGACAGTTGCAGAAACAATTCTTAGACAAGTATCCGAAGCCTGTACAATCAGGATGGAGCATTGACGCAATAGTGAAAGGATTAATGAATCAGGAAAACATCGATCCAGGACAAGTTGCCAATGAAACCATCGCCATATTCAACGCAGTATTCCCAGGGAACAGTTATTCTACAAAATTAAAAAATGCTATGTTGGGTGGTAACCTAACAGAAGTAAGACAGTTTTACGCACTGGCTAGCCTGGAGACGTATTATAAAGCAAAAGGTGAAAAGGCACAGGCATATCTATTCATCAACGCCAAGTCCATGCCGGCTAAGACCTGTTATGTTAATTCATATCAAGACATAGTATCAGGTATTAATAAAGCGTTGAAGTTTTCAGAAATCTCAATTCCATATCTCGTGGACGACTCAGGTGGTGACGAAGAGTATCCAAAGATAACATTGTCAGCTCTGTAATAATTTAAAAACTAAAACGTTAATAGGGCTGGAGGTCAAATTAAATATTAGCTATGCGTAACAATATATTTTTCTTTATCATACTACCGGTGTTGGTAGCTTTTACTATATTAGCGACCGTGTGGAGCTCTCAGAAAGTGGGCTTGGACTATCCCAATTGGTGGAACGCAGACAGAATCACAACAGTGAGATACCACTACCAGACCAATCACAACTATGGATTGATAATAAAGTCCAGTGATGTTTCACAGGTCAAGGCAGGTGAGCTGTTCTATGGTGAGTGGAGAATATACAATCCAAATGAAGACATGACTCTACGTGTCAGAAACGTCGTATGGCCCATAAAATACATAAAATACATCAACGTGAACGAGATAGATGGGCTGGTCCACATCAAAAAAGGCGAGAGAATAAAGATACAGTTCTATGGTTACATAGATCCTGAGGTGCTTGTCAGAGATGCAAAACAACCACAGACCAAAGTGCTGTTCGCACATCTACAGATATTCACGGTGCCAGACTTCATGGCAAAGACCAAGCTGGACAAGAATGTCGATGCTGAGATGCAACAGAGATTGCAGGAATACAGCAACGCACCTTTTGCCGGCTTCTAAAACACCTTCTTGTATTTGAAATAGAACCCATCGTTGTTCAGCTCGAGTTCTCTGTGTCCGCCATCAAACTCCTGTTTCCATTGCAGTCTGTCTAGCGGTTTCAAAGGGCTGACCCATGCGTCATAGTCGCCCCACGTGTAGCCGAACTTCTTGGGTGTTATCTGTACACCGTCTGGTAGGTCCAGTTTATATCGCTCAGGTATGTCTAGCTTGAACCAGTGTGAGTTGTTCTTTAGCTGGTGCTTCAGCCATTTCTCTCCGACCTCCAACATCTTGTCTGTGTCCTCATCTGCGTGAGTCACACCTGCTGAAGCGACGGTAGCCGCGACCAGTGATATAAACAAAGTTCTCCGAATCATCATTGTTCCTTTGTTATTAATATACTACACTATATTTACGTTCTGTCAACGATATTCCACACAACTTTAGGGTGTGTTTTTCCAACCCGATCGCTATAAATAGCTACATGAAGTATCTATTAATACTAGGGGCACTACTAATATTCTGCATGGTGTGGGTCAAGCGAGACCTACCAGACGGCCTAGAGCCCAGACAAGATCTACAAATCCAGAAGTTCGGAAACAGATAAGGCGACGCCTTTACCTGCGGGGTCTCTCCGCATTTAGGCCCCTCGGCGGCTATCAGGAGTTAGTTCTCCCACACTAGCAGGTCGGGCCAACAGAAACGGTTCTTCCAGATCCTCAATCTCCCAAATCTGTTCGACCGTCACAGAGGCTATCCAGGATACCCCTAGTCTAGAGATCACGTGAACGTGATTCCATCGATTACAAGCACGTTAAACACAGTTATTAAGGTATTAAAAAAGCATGGAGTACTGTGGCGTACTTTGTTCTAAGACTTGTTTAAAGGTGCTTAAAACGTGTTTAAAAGGTGTTTTAACTATGCTCCTACCGTGTGCTATCCTCTACAGCCTGCTCACGGTGGTGATAGTACGCTCAGGAGGGCGTGGCGATTCCTCCCAACAAATAAAATGCGTCACATACAACCGCTCCTATAATAAGCGGGGCCACATACATGGTGGGTTCAATATGCCCCCTTGCCCTAATGCAACATAGGGTAGGGTGGCTTCTCTTCTTGATCTGGATGCCAGTGGGTTACATCACCAGTTAAGAATCCATAGTCACAAGCGAAAATATGCATACCTGGCCATTCTTCTCCTAATTCATCTACGTAGATACCTTCATACCATCCGCGATGGCTACCTACCAAATCAAAGAAGTACCAGCATTTCTCTCCCACTTCAGGCAATTTATCATTTACATTAATCCATGTCATATCTTTTTCCTTTACAATAAGTTGGCCTGCCCGGAGGGATTCGAACCCCCGACCCACGGCTTAGAAGGCCGTTGCTCTATCCAGCTGAGCTACGGGCAGATTGTTGTGGTAGTCCTGACAGGATTCGAACCTGTATCGCTCTCTAATCTGGAGACTGTGCCGGATATAAGCCGGGTGTTTTACCATTAAACTACAGG
>MDTE01103873.1_pt1 | contig 24492 bp, 22 predicted proteins | sample 811231 | NCBI WGS metagenome assembly MDTE01 (sample SAMN05326651, study PRJNA326480) | marine metagenome | isolation source: seawater | place: Indian Ocean: Red Sea | collected 2010 | reverse complement strand
TTAAGAAACCTGCAAATTGATAAAAACATTTTAATGGATTACGAAAAAAAAGAAGTTTTTAATGATGCATATATAAATCAAAATGATGAGGAATTAATAAAGGAATTTAAGAAATTAATTAACTATTATGGAAAATTTGAATTCATCATTCCAGTATTAAATGAAATTATTTCTATTTTAGATATCAAGATAAGTTTTAAGGAATTTTATCTTACTCCAGATGAAATCAAATATATTCATTCTTTGGGTTTTGAGATAGGCAGTCATGGGGTCTCTCATAAACTTCTATCAAGATTGAATTTTCAAGATCAAGAAATTGAATTAAGAGATTCAAAGAGTTATTTAGAAAAAATTTTAAGTGCTGAGGTTAAATCTTTTTGTTATCCATATGGCGGCTCATTATCCTTTAATGAGGATACCCTTTTTCTATTACAAAAACATAATTATGAAAATGCTATTTCTGTGGAGTATAGAGATATAAATAAGGATGATATTAATCATAATTTCTATGAAATTCCCAGATATGATTGTAATCAGATAGAAGAATTATTTCCTTTCATATGAAATTTAGTTTATTTTAAATATTTTTCTAATATTTCTTTTAATTGATTCATTCTTTTTTTGTAGCTGTGTTCCTCAAGTGTCTTTTTTTGTCCTGCCTTTGCGATTTTGTTAGCTTTGTAAGGATTTGAAAGGAAATATTTAACCTTTTCAGCTGCTTCTTCCATGCATGTATAAGTAACTATTTCTTTATCTATTTTGAATAATTCATTTAGATTATCTTTCATATCTGTTAGTAATAATGAACCCATCCCGGTAGCTTCATAAAGTCGCATATTATTAGCATAATTTTCAGATATATTGATATGTCTATTAAGCGATATCTTACTTTTTGCTATTGTTTTATAGAAATCTAATCCCCATTTTTCTCCATAATGATTTTTTCTAATTACTGAATTTCTTTTTAGATTATTTGATCCATGACCATAAACTTTTAAGTCACTGTTATTTACTAAGTACTCTATTAAGGGGTTTGCCTTATTATGATGTCTAGTAATACTTCCCACAAAACTGAAGTTAATGCTTTGATTTTGGTTGCCAATTTTTGATAAGATCCTTTCATCAAAACCTATCTTGAAATATTCAGAATTGACCCCCATTTTTTTAAGTCGATTTACAAAATGAGGAAAAGAAGTAAGTATTAAATCATATTCCAAGATGAAGGGTTTAGGAGGAAGGGGACAGGCTATCTGACCAACAAGTAATTTAGTATTACTTTTAATTCTTTTAAGAAAATCTGGAGGAAAGAAAGAAATATTTTGGCAATAAATAATATCTGGCTTTAATTTTATTATTTGTTTTTCAGCAATATCTCCTAAAGTGGGGAAATTGCCTAAAAAATTTCCTATAAAAGGTAATTTATAAAATCTTGGGTGGATAACAAATTTAAAAATTCTAATTTTATTTTCCTTAGCCCATTTTGATTGAAGATGAGAGCAATTAACTATTAGGTCATCTGCAGTAAAATTTAAATCATTTAAATATTTACTATATGAGTCAGATGTACCAAAAAATTTACTCAAAAGATATTTTTTCTGATCTTCATAACTTTTATTTTTTAAATAAACATTATTCTTATATACGTTTTTTAAGAATCTTTCATAATATGTATCTATAATTAGTATTTTCAATTTAATTATTTTTTTAATAAGTTTTTTATATTAAATAAAATCAATCTCAAAGGCAAGGTTAATTTTTCGAAAATATCGGAAGCCTCAAACCAGAATTTAAAAAGAGCAGGTAGATAATAGCTTGATTTTCTTGAGAAATACTTTTTAAGTAATTTTTCTTCCTTTCTAATTATAGCTCTTTGGTCAAACTCTTCATTAGAGTAAACTGAATTTTCCATAGATACTAATAGCTTTATTCCTTTTTTCTTTAATCTCATAGATAAAACATAATCTGAAAAATAATGAGGCATTATTAATGTATTTAAATTACCGTGAGCTTTTAACATCTTTAATGAATAAATTACCCCTCTCCCAGAGAGTGCATCAACTTCTGTTAGTTTAGCAATTGAATTCAAATTACCTATCCTTGTTATTTTGTCATAAACCTCAAAATTCCAAGCGTTTATAATTGGCCCTATTGAAACTAAAAAGCTTCTGTTTGATAGCTTACGAACAGAAGTTCCAATAGCAGAATTTTTATTAGATTTTGCAATTTCATACAAGTTTGAAACGAAATTATTATCTATCCATACATCATTATTAATAAAAATGACCCAGTCATTTGGATCATGATTTTTAATTAAATAATTTATACCACAATTAATTGCTCCCCCCCAATATAAAAAACTGTTGCCATTCAGCACAGTTATATCCGCTTGATTTTTTAACCATTCTTTTGACCCATCATTTGAACCATCATCAATTACTATAATATTTATTTTTTTTGAAATTATTTGATTTCTTAAACAAGAAATTATTTCTTTTGTATTTTTGAGTCTGTTGTAAACAGGAATAAGAATATGAATTTTCAATTTTTATCCTTCGTCATAATAAACATTAAACTATCGCCTAAACTTAAAAAATCTATCATTCTATTTACTAAACTTAAAATAAAAAAGGGGACAAAATAAAGAATCTTTCTGAATAATTTTCTTAATACAATTAAATTTTGTTTTGAATTAGCATTATTATTTTTTGACCAAAGTGAATTTCTTTTACCTATTAATGACTTTCTTTTCAAAGATGATAATTGTAATAATGTCCATAATGTTGGAGTTATGGTCTTGCAACTTTTAATAGATAAATTTAGTCTTGAAGCCATAAAAATAAAATTTTCACGATTAAAGTGATGTAAATGGTAAGGAACGTGCCAATTTATCCATTTTGATTTTGAAAGTCTTTGCCAAATCGATTCAATATTTGGTATGACAACAACTATAAATCCATTAGGCTTTAACTTTAGCTTTAATTTATTTAAAACATCTAAAGGTTCTGGAGCATGCTCAAGTACCTGATTCAAAACAATAATGTCAAATAAGATACCTGGAAATGCATTCTCAATCTCAGTTCCAAAAAAAATGTTTAAATTTAATTCTTTTGCGATTGGTTTTACATTGATATCTGTCTCAATACCAAATGCCTGAACTCCCTTTGATTGGGATTCAAGTAATGATGTTCCATCCCCACATCCAAAATCGAGTAATTTATCCCCTTTTTTTGCTAAAAATTGACCCTGATTATTTGTGCCATTAAACCACCTTAATGCAGGTGACAAAATTGTTGCAGATCTTTTTGCATTTTTTATTAAAGTTTTAATATTAATTTCTTTTCTTGGATAATAGTTCGAATATAAATCTTTTAGTGATTCATTTTTAATTCTTGGATAAGTAGATGTATGATTACATTTAATGCATCTTGCTAAATAATAAAGGTTAGGTTCTCCATATCTGTCGTCAAAAACTGAATTAGTTAAAGTAAATTTTCTAGAGTCACAAACTGGACAAACCATGCTAACCGTTTGCATTTCTATGATTTTTATTATCTACAAATATGATTTTAAATATTAATCAATTGTTTTAGGCATGTAGCTTAAAAAATTTATCTAATGTAAATAAAATTATTTCTTTTGTTTTTTGGATTCTAATAAGATTTTTACTATCTCTTTAGCAGGATCTTTTTTATTTAGGATAAATCTCTTTTTGATACTTCTAAGCACCTCTAGTCTGAAATTGATATCTAAACTCATTACTAATGATTCTTTGATAGTTTGAACAGAATTAATTAGGATAGATTTTTTGTTATCACTGAGTGGAATATTATCTAGAAAACAGGTTTTTTTATAATAATCTTTTAAGTCCCGATTGAAAAATAAATATACAGGAATAGTAAATGGATAAGATGCTTGAGAAAGCATGATTTGTGCTGTATAACAAACAGTTGAGTATAGACTTACAGTTATATCTGATGCAGATATCACCTCGAGAATATTTTCATCTTTAAGGAATAGATAATTTATTTCTAGAGATTTGCATGATTCAGATAATTTATTCTGAAAAGAATCCACGTCTTTTGGATGTGCCTTAATAATAAGGAGATAATCCTTATATTCTTTGCTAATAATATCTAAAAATTTAAAAATTGTTTCCCAATAAAATTTGTATTTAAATAATGGTTGAGAAAAAAAACTTATTATTCTTTTATTTTCATCAATCTTATATTTATTTCTAAAAGTTTCTCTAGACTTCTTCCAATTATGACTTATCCATTTTTTATATTGTTGATTACCAGTAATATATATATTTGCTTCAGGAAATCTTTTTTTTGTTATCTCTGCAGCATATTCGTCAATTACAAAATAGTTGTTTGCTTTTTCTTTATAGTTAGGATTTATGTCACCCCAGTAACTTTGTAAGGAAAAAGTATTAAAAAAATTAAGCTCTTTAGATATTTGTATGCATATTTCATCAATTCCAAAATCAGGCCCCGAAATTCCAGTTAATATAATATCCGGTTTTAAAGTTAAAATATTTTCTTTTAATTTTATTTTTTTATCTATAGATGTTAATTCATTTAATAAAAAATAATTTACTTTTTTATTTTTAAATCTAAAATTTGTATTTTTACAAATAATAGAATATGCAGGTTCTTCAGCAAAAATAAATAAAAAAATATCTTTTTCTCTTAATAGATAATTAATGATTCTTATTAAGTCAAAACCTGTAGATGGATCTCTTGCTGTTATTAATATTCTTTTCATTAAAACTAATTACTCAAGATTTTTTTTAAATTAAGAAATCTTTTTTTAAGGGTTCTCCTTTTTTAACGTCTTTTGATAATTTTCTTCCAATAACATTATCAATGTCTTCAACTCCAATACCAACAAACGGCATCGCAAAACTGATTTTTTCTTCGGAAATCTTTTCCCCATTTTTAATATCTTGAGTGGCGTAAATACACATTCTTGATTTGTATTTTTCTCTGTCTCTTCTAAGATATCTTGTTCCATTACCTAGAGATATTGATATGTTTTTAATTCTCTTTAATATTTCAGGAATATCATCTATAAACATAGCATGAGCACAATCCTGGTCAGCTAAATATTTTTCTGGGGTAACTCCCTTTTCTACAATTGATGCCCCTAATGCTGTTGCTGCATATAACATTTCATCGCCATCATGATGATCAGATAATCCATATGGTAATCCAAAAGTTTTTCCTAAATTAACCATGAAATTGAGATTTTGTTCTTCTACAGGAACAGGAGGTGCAAGTGGACTGTGTTGAATAAAGATATCAAAAAAATCATTATCATTTAGAATATTAATTGCTCGTGCAATTTCTTCCAGAGTACTATGGCCTGTATCAAGGATAATAGGCAAGTCAAATTTAGACATATATTTTATAAGTGGAATATTAGTAATATTTGATGAAGCTACTTTAATAACATCACATTTAATATTCAAAGCAAAATCAACACCAACAGTATCATAGATAGATAAAACTAAAACTTTATCTAAGGATTTTGCATGCTCAAAGATTTTTTCATATGAGTTTAAATCAACAGTTTTCCTTGTCATTAATTTTCTATAGTTTTCTGCTATGAATTTCTTCTGGGATTTATCATAATAAAATTCATTTTGGTCGTAATCAAGACATATATTTGGATCATGTAAAATCTCGCCTTTTATTACTTCGACATTGTAAGCGTGTAATTTATTTATCATTTCTATTGCTAATGAGGTATCATCATTAAAAAAAGTTCCAATATCAGGTAATAATATTGTTTTTTCTTTCTGAATTAATTTGTGAAAATTTTTATCCATTTTTTTTATATATGAATTAAATTACTTTAGTAATTAATTATTGAAAACAAGCTATACTTTTGCATTTTATTAAAGGAATTAATATTTATTTTTTTCTTATTGTAAGCAATTGAAAATTAAGCTCCATAATACCATTTCTTAAAAATAAATTCCCATCTTTATCTTCCTCACTCCATGACCTTACAGGATCTTCCTGTCTAGCTAACTTAAATGGTAAATTAAATTTTTCAAAATTGTAATTATCAATATTTTTATATGTATTAAGAAAATTACTTACACTTTTTTTTGAAAAAAGATTATATCCTGGATGCCAATTACCTTGTTCATTTTCGGGATACCTCCAGTAAATTTTTGCGTCCAATTCATAGTCATTAAAAAAACCTGTAATAAGTGCTCTACCTCCAGGTTTTAAACTCCTAATAACTTCACTAAATGAAAATTTAAAATCTTCAAAAATACTATGTGTACCCGTCATGAAAACTAAATCTTGTGACATAGTTTTAATCTGAGTCATTTTGTTAGCATCCCCCTCAATAATTTCATATTTTTCTTGACTTCTTTGGTTACCTATCTCGACTAATTTTTTATCAAATTCCAAACCAATACAATTTTTACCTGGAAACCTCGTAGAAAAATAATCTAAGAAGTCTCCTGATGCACAACCTACATCTAAAATTTTTTCTCTTCTATAGTTATTTTTTTCTACTTTGTCACATAACCAAATAAACATATATTTTGTATCTTTTCTTTTGTTTTCGTAGATTTCAGTTCTTTTATAATTTTTTTCCATTTTAATTTTAAAGTTAAATTTAGTTTATATAAATTTCTTATATTATTTAATTAAATCAATATTTTTATATATTTAACTTTTTCTTTAATAAAAATTCAGCCCAATCAATATCTATATAATTATCAATATCTATAGATCTTTCAGGAGGCATCTCATACCCAATGGTATTTGATCCATAGAATTCTTTTTCTTTTAAGATATAATCTCTTGAGGCTAGATATATGGCTCCATTGATATTGTATGAATTTTTCATAAGTTGTCTTGGGAGTATCTTTTCAGATTTTATAAACTTATTTAAAACAAAATTTTCCATTTCATATGCCAAATTGGGATGATTTATAGACTTAACAACTGAAACAGCAGAATTGCTATTAAGTTTATTTTTTAATTTAATAATGTTTTTTATATCGATATGATCCCGCAATGGAGATGTTGGTTGCAGTAACATAATATCTTCAAAATTTATATCTTTTTTTATTAACTCTAAAACAAATTTAATTATTGGTGTTTTATCAGTCGAAAGATATGCTGGTCTTAAAGTTGGGACATCAACTCCTCCACTTTTTGCGATATCAGCAATTTCCTGGTCATCTGTTGAAACTATTATTTTATTAAAACAACAGGATTTCAATGCGGCTTCAATAGTCCACAAAATAAGCGGTTTTCCCATTAATGGATAAATATTCTTTTTATAAATACCTTTAGATCCACCTCTAGCTGGAATAATTGCAGTTATATTTCTGCTCATGAAATAAATACAATATTTAATTTATATTAAGTATAGTTATTTGAAGCTTTCAAATACAAATTTATAAACTTATCCCACTCTTCTGGCGGAATTTGCCATAAATTATATTCTTGTACTTCAGATAAAACAATAAGAGTTCTTAAATTAATTAATTTAAGAATTTCATAAATAATTTTTTCTTTAATTTTAAATTCCATAAAAATAGTTTTATAACCATTTAAAAAATAATCTATAAGTCTCTTACTATCTTTATTAGATGAATTTAAACAGAATCTTTCTATAACAAAAGAAATTTCAATTTTTTTATCACCCCATGATGAAAATGTATCCTCAAAATCTAAAAATATCACTTTATTATCTTTATTAGTAATAAGTATATTTCCTTTATTAAGATCCCCATGTAATACTTGCGATTCATTATTATCTGTAATTTCAGGGAGATTATTCTTGTCTAGGATATTTAGAGCTTTTATTGGTATTTTATTTCGATTAAAAGAATTATTCCTTATTTTTTCTAAACTTTCTTTTAATCTTTCATGCCGTTTTTGACTTTCTAGTTTGATTTTATTTTTTGCAGGATAGTTATTTAAGATTTTATGCATCCTTCCAATCTCATAACCAATTTTAAATAAATCCTCTTTTGATTCTGAGCAATATCTACCTTCAAAGTATGGATATAGGTAACAACTTTTTGGTTGTCTATTTAAATCCATTAATTTTGTTTTTTTAATTAATGGAGGTGTTTCAATTTTTTTATTTCTTAACCAATTAGAAATTTCTTCGGCTAGAAATTGTTTTTCATCATCAATCGGATTTACAACTTTAAGAAATTTATTTTTATTGTTCTCTTGTTCAATAAAATAAAACCCCTCAATATCATCGAAATTTCTAAAGTCCTTGTAAATTATTCCTTTTATTTTTAAAGCATTTGAAATAAGTGAGTTTTCTTCTTTATTGCATATTTTCCAATCTATCGTTGATGGATTCAAACTTATATTTGCTGGCCTTTTGTTGTTTAATTTTTTGTTCATCTTCTAAATCTTATTTTTTCTAATTAATTTACCCTCATTTAATAAATAGGTTTTATCTGCTTTTAAATTATTCGAATTGTGGGTGACAAATAATATAGATACTTCTCCTCTCATTGAATATATTTGATTCATAATTTCGGTTGCGGTTTTATTATCTAGGGAACTTGTTACTTCATCAAGAATCAATAGAGATGGTTCTCTATATAATGCTCTAGCAATTCCTATTCTTTGTCTTTGTCCTCCTGATATCCCTTCACCACCTTCACCCAATATAGTATCTAATCCATTCGTAAGATTCTTAACGAACTTAGTTAGTTGAGATTTTTTGATTGCTTTCCATAGTTTAGCTTTATCAGGATTTAACTCTAATGTAATATTGTAGCTTAGGGATTCATCAATTAAAGATATAAATTGCGGTACATATCCCACCAACGATGGGAAATCTCTACTTAAATAAGGAAAAAATTCTTTGCCATCCATACTGAATTTACCTTTTTCAGGAGGAAGTATACCTGCAATTACATCAAGTAATGTTGACTTACCAGCACCCGAAGGCCCTATTATTTTTATTATTTCACCAAAGTTTATTGTAAGGGAGCAGTTTTTTAAAATCTCTCTATTTTTAAAACCAAAATTTATTTTCTCAATAGTATATTTACCTGTAAAAGTTGGGCAAAATCCATCTCTTACTTGTTTGTAGTTATTAGTTATATCTTGAATTTCAAAAAGCTTTTTAACAAAAGGAAGCGAATAACGAAATCCATTTAAAGAGTTTGAAAGTCTATTAATTGCAGGAGCAGATCTTACTGCAATCATTCCCAATGTAACAATCAAAGGAGCATTTCTTTTTATATCAGCTCCTTTTAGGGTGAAAATTAAAATGCAAACAACAATCGCACAAGCAAGAGTTATTTCAATAAATATTTTTTGGAGAGATGATATGTATGTATAATTAGCAAATAAATCTGAATGTCTTTTAGAAATTTTTTTATTACGGTTGCTAAATTGTTTCTCAAGACCCATTATTTTGATGTCTTTTATGGCACTTGACATTGCAAAAATAAAACGATGATGAGCTGTATCAAGTTTTTGGGTTTCTTCACCTATTTGTGCGATTTTTCTTGTTAATCTTTTAAAGGGATATCTATAAAAAATAAAAATAAAAATTAATAGATAAATTGATAAAGTAGGATTTAAAATTATTGCACTAAAAAAAATAAAAATTAAGAAAATTATTTCGTTACTTCCATTTGTTAAAGATTGGAATAATAAAGCAGCATGGTTTGTATTTGTATATGCTGATCCGGCTATTTTTACTGAACTATTATCTATAAATAATTTGTAATTTGAATTTAAGGATTTAGAAATTATATTATGACTTAAATGACTACTTATAAAAGCCGATACTTTTGACTGATATTTTATTAATTGACCATTAATGAAACCTCTTAATAAATAAAATATTATTAATAGTATTCCAATAGATATTATTATTTGGCTTGAATATATTCCATCTAGAGATAGTTTTATAAAAGGAAATAAAAGTGCCAGACCGGTTAACTCTAATGTCGAAATTATAAATCCTGATAAAATAACCTTTGTAAGAGTCTTCTTCCCAATGAGATTTTCATAAAATTTTAGAATTTTAATAAATTCATAGTATTTATTAAAAATATTTTTCATTTTTCGCCATAATTTAATACTTTTTTCAAATTGTTTTTCCGGTACTTTTTAAGTTCTTTTTCTAATATGATCATTCTTTGCTTTGCAAAAGGCTTTTTACTTAGATTTTTTTTATATAAAATTTTGTGGTCAATTTTAACTCGATTATTAAATAATAAATTAATTATTAATGCAAGTAAATGATATAGTCCAATTAATTCTATTGATTTATATGATAATTCATAGAAACGCCCAATAAATCTTTGAGTATTTCTTGGGGCAGTTGTAACAAAATATTGACTATCATATGCATGTTGAGTCCAACTAAGAAGTTTCTTATCATTTGGCAAACCATATAAGGATTTTTTGAATAAAGCAATTTCAAAATCTACTTTATTTTTTGGTTGTTTTGAAAGGGTTGATATTGGATACCCCGCTCTATAGGGGAATGCAACAATTACTTGCTTTCCTAAGAGCAAAGACTCCAATCCAATAGTTGACCAGGCAACTATTATGAGAGATGACTTCGCAATAATATAAAAAGAAGAAACAGAGCAATCTCCATAAATTATAAAAACGTTTTCAGGTATATTTATTTTTGCAAAAAGGTTCTTATATCTAGTATGTTCAATTGATTCAAAATCTTGCCTCTTGTTAACAGCCATTCTTGGATGCAGCCGAATAATAAATCCTATTTTCTTATTAGTATTAGCTTTATCTATTAAATATTCTGTAAAGTCCTCTTGAGAATTAAATTTTGGAAAGTTTGGATTTCTAACTTTGATTTTTTTATTAATATCAAAACAACTTTCATGAGCCGTTATTTCATCTTCACTACTTAAAAAATATGAATGAATTCTTTTAAATTTATTTATAAAATAATTAATATCTTTTAGCTCTTCTTTAATTGATTTGTTTTTTTCTAAAGATGTGTAGGCATTAAATTCATTTCCAATAATCCTTTCTCCAAAACTTTTTAAAATCTTGCGACCATCTTTTATAGATATATTTTTGATACTTTCTTCTAGACTCATTTTTTTATAAAGATACTCTGGATGTAAAAAAGATGCTCCTTCAACTATTGATACTTTATTAAAACAGATTTGACTTGAAGGTTGTATCTCAATGCTTAAGCATTTGACACCATCTTTAGAAAAAAATGTTCTCGCCAATGTATTTAGACTATAATTTCCATTTATATAGATTAAATAATTAAGTTTAAAATTCTTCTTCAAATTTTCAAACTTCCTTAACAACTTTATCTGATCCTTAATTCCTAATATCAATTTCTCTTTTAAATCACTTGTTAGATTAGTATCTAAATTAACCTTTTCCTTAATAGAAAAATCAAAAAATGCAAATTTTGGTAATGCATAATTTTTATATTTTATAGAAATAATATCCCTAGCTTTATTCCTTTTGTTTAATTCAATTTGTATTTTATTCAGAAATTCAAAGTCTTTTTTAATAAGAATTTTTTCATACTTATGTATATCAATAAAGTGATCATAATTTGTGCTCTTTTGGTAATTCATGCAAATATTACAAATATTTCTTTTCCCAATATTTTCAATATCGGAATAATTAAAAGAATTCAAAGAAGTGCATCTTTCTAAGCCTTGATTACAACCAATTTTGAGAATTTCGAAATTATTTTGTTTTAACTTCCACGCAATGAATTTTAAGGAATGACTATAAAGATCGATTGCCCCATCATAATGTAATATTCCTACAAGACTCTTTGGCATTTTTAAAAAAACTTTTTTCTATTATCACATAACTAAACTATCGGAGTTTTTCTGGAGTGCTGCTAAGAATTTCGCACACCTTTTTTACTTCCGATAATGAGGTGCCATATGAAATAGGAAGACTAAATGATGTCTCATGTAATTCTTCAGAAATAGGCCATTGGCCTATTAGGATATCTTTCATGGCCTCTTGTTTATGAGGTGGTATTGGATAATGGATTTCAGTCTTGATTAAATTATCGGCTAACCATTTTCTGATTAATTCTCTTTTTTGATGTCTAACACAAAATATATGGAAGACGTCAAATTCTTCTTCTTTAACCCTTGGTAACTTTAGCCAATTAGGTAATTCATTAATGTATATTTCCGATAATTTTCTTTTGTGTTCGTTCATTTTGTCTAAGTGTTTTAGTTTGACATTGAGAAAAGCTGCTTGTATTTCATCTAGTCTTGAATTATGCCCTAAATATTTATTTACATACTTTTCTTTAGATCCATAGTTTCTTAGATATAACAATCTTTCAGCCAGCATTTCATTATTGGTTACAATCGCTCCTGCATCTCCTATCGCTCCAAGGTTTTTAGTAGGGTAAAAACTAAAACAGCCTGCAACTCCAAAAGTTCCTGCTCTCTGATTATATAATTTTGCGCCATGGGCTTGTGCGCAATCTTCAATAACTTCCAAGTTATATTTTTGTGCGAATTCATTTATAAGATCCATTCTGCAGCATTTACCATATAAGTGAGTTACTAATATTAGTCTCGTTTTTTCTGTTAGTGATCTTTTTAGTTTGGATGAGTCAATATTGTAAGTATTAATATCTGGTTCAATAAGAATTGGACAATGTCCTGCTCTGATGATGCTTATTATTGTCGCTATATAAGTATTTGAAGCCACTAAAACCTCGCTTTTAGGAGGGAGCTCTAATGCTTCGATAGATAGTGTAAGCGCATCTAAACCACTTGCTACGCCAACACAATATTTAGAACCTATGTATGAAGCAAAGTTATCTTCAAAAGATTTAACTTCTTGTCCTAAAACATACCAACCGCTATTAATAACTCTCTTTGCAGTTTCCTCTAATTCTTTTATAAAGGATGAATTGGAGATACTTAAGTTTTCATATAAAATAGGTTCCTTATTTAGCATGATATTTAATTTAAATAGTCTTTTTCATCATATTTGTGTGATGCTATCACTAATAGAATTCCATTATTTGTGAATTTCATTGTGTGCCAATCCTCAGGTTCTACAAGTAGGCATTTAGATGGCTTGTTTAATAAATAAGTTCTTTCTTCAGTTTTGTTTCTCATGAAAACTTCTATTTCGCCGTTGATGGCAATTAAACCTTGACGGGTTTTAATATGTCTGTGACCCCCTCTAAGTTCTCCTTCTTTTCCATGAATCCAATAAATCCTTTTTATTGGAAAAGGAATTTCATCTTCTAGAACAGTAAGAGTTCCTCTGAAATCTTCAAATTGTTTAAGTGGGAAAGGTTTTTGATTATTCATTATATTTATTTTAATTCCTTTAATAATGAGTTTAAGTAATTACCATAATTATTTTTTGAATATTTAAAAGCAAGTCTCTCAAGATCAGCTAAAGAAATATAATTACACCTGTATGCAATCTCCTCTAAACAAGCAATTTTAAGACCTTGCCTATGTTCTAAAGTGGCTACAAACTGACCTGCCTCTAAAAGTGACTCATGAGTACCTGTATCAAGCCAAGCATGCCCTCTTCCAAATTTAAAAACATTCAAATCATTATTATCAAGATAATGTTTATTAATATCAGTTATTTCTAACTCACCTCTTTGCGACTTCTTTAAACTTTTTGCTATTTCAACAACCTTTTTATCATAAAAGTAAAGCCCAGTTATGGCATATCTTGATGGAGAATTTTTTGGTTTTTCTATAAGATTAATAGGTCTACCAAATTGATCAAATTCAATAATCCCATACCTTTCAGGATCTCTTACTGGACTAACAAAAATCGATGCTCCCTTTGATTGTTTAGCTTGTTCTAAATCTTTAGACAATTCATTTCCATAAAAAATATTATCTCCAAGGATTAAAGCTGTTTTGCAATCTTTAATAAAATTTTCTCCAATAATAAAAGCTTCAGCAATGCCATTGGGTTCGTTTTGAGTACAATATTCAATTGATATGCCCCATTGCGATCCATCTTTTAGTAGCGATTTGAATAGTTCTATGTCTCTTGGAGTAGAAATTAATAAAACCTCTCTAATCCCAGCAATCATTAAAGTTGAAAGGGGATAATAAATCATGGGTTTATCGTAGACAGGAAGTAATTGTTTTGAGATTGCTAATGTTGAAGGATGTAATCTTGAGCCAACCCCCCCTGCTAATAAAATGCCTTTCAAACTAACCCTCCTTTAGCCTCTTTCGATTGTAAATTTTGTTCGAATAATCTTTAAAAACATCCAAATTATCCAAATACCACTTTACTGTTCTTTCTATTCCAGAATCAATTGTTGTTTTTGCCTCCCATCCTAATTCTCTTTTTAATTTTGTGGCATTAATTCCATATCTATAATCATGACCTGGTCTATCAGGTACAAACTTGATCAATTCTTTAAAGCTTTTTATCCCATTTGGTTTGGTAATTATCAGATTATCTAAAACATTACAAATCTTTTCAACAATTTCTAAGTTTGTTTTTTCATTATTCCCTCCAACATTATAAGTCTCACCCTCTTTACCATTTATTAAAATTTCATAAATTGCATCAGCATGGTCTTCTACAAAAAGCCAATCTCTTTTCTGCATGCCATTGCCATATATTGGTAAACTTGTTCCGCTAATTGCATTTAATATTATGCGTGGAATAAGTTTCTCAGGATTTTGATAAGGGCCATAATTATTTGAACAATTTGAAATTGAAGTAGGTAATCCATAAGTACGATGCCAAGATCTAACTAAATGATCTGAACTTGCTTTGGAAGCAGAATATGGAGAACTTGGGTTGTATTTTGAGTGTTCATCAAATAAACCGGTCTCGCCCAAACTTCCAAAGACTTCATCAGTTGAAATATGATGAAATCTAAATTCTCCTTTTTTATTTTTTCTGAATCTCTCCCAATATTTTCTTGAACACTCTAAAAGATTAAATGTTCCATTTATATTTGTTTTAATAAATTTCTCCGGGTAATCAATTGATCTATCAACATGAGATTCTGCGGCAAGATTTAATAAATATGTTGGTTCAAATTTTAAAAAAATTTCTTCAACTAATTTGCTATCACAAATATCACCTTTATAAAAAACATAATTTGAGTTTCTAGATAAAAAATCTAATGAATTAGAATTTGCAGCATAAGTTAAATTATCTAAATTGATAACATTACCTTCAATTTTATTAATTATTTTTTTTATTACAGTCGATCCAATAAAACCCAAACCTCCAGTAATTAATATATTCAAAATAAAAGAAAGTCAATTAATTAAGAATAATATATTAGAAAGAAATAAAAGCAGTTTTTATTTAATTTTTAATTTTTATAAAATTAGTTATTTAAATTTCTTTTATAATCTTCATATGTTAATTTAAGCCCCTCTGTTAATTTGGTTTTATAATTCCAACCTAGTCTAGTTAACTTTCTAACATTTAATAATTTTCTTGGAGTACCATCAGGTTTTGAAGTATCAAAAATTAATTCACCTGTAAAACCTACAACTTTTTTAATTTTTAAAGCTAGTTCTTTTATTTTGATATCTTCTCCAGTTCCAACATTAATATGACTAGACATATCATTGATATGTTGAATAATATATTTTTTTTCTAAATTCATTAGATAAAAACTCGCACTAGCTAAATCATCAACATATAAAAATTCCCTCATAACATTTCCAGTGCCCCAAATAATTACGCTTTTCTCATTATTAATCTTAGCCTTATGAATCCTTTGGATTAAAGCTGGGATTACATGACTATTTTTAGGATGATAATTATCCCCAGGGCCATAAATATTTGTTGGCATAATTGATCTATAGTCAATACCATGACTCTCGGAATATTGTCGATTAAAACTCTCACATAATTTTATTCCTGCTATTTTTGCAATAGCATAAGGCTCATTGGTTTTTTCTAATTTACCTGTTAAGAGTTCTGATTCATCTATAGGTTGTTTTGAAAATTTTGGATAAATGCAACTTGATCCTAAAAATAAAAGTTTCTTTATTCCATTTTTGAATGCTGTTTCAATAACATTAGTTTGGATTTGGATATTTTTACAAATAAAGTCAGCTGGGAAAGTGTTATTTGCATAAATTCCTCCAACTTTTGCAGCAGCTAAATATACTTGGGTTATATTGTTTTGATTAAAAAATTCTCTAACTTTATTTTGATTTGTCAGGTCTAATTCATTGCTAGATCTAGTAATTATTTTATTTTTAGTATGTTTTTTGATATACCTCGATAAAGCTGAGCCTACTAGACCATTATGGCCAGCAATATAGATTAGTTCTTCTTTATTATTCAAATTCATTCAAAATAATTCTTTATTTTATAACCATGTTTATTAATAAGTTCACTTTTTTTAGCACTTTCTAAATCTGCTAGAGTCATTTCCTCTACAAGTTTTTCAAAAGAAATTTTTGGCTCCCAGCCTAGTTTATCTTTAGCTTTGCTTGCATCTCCCAACAATGTTTCAACTTCAGTAGCTCTAAAATATCTTGGATCAATTTTTATAATTTCTTGATTATTCCAATATCCAATTTCTTTTAATCCTTGCCCCTTCCATTTAATGTTGATATCTAATATTGTGCTAACTTGATTTATAAAATCTCTTACAGAATATTGAATTCCGCTTGCTATTACAAAATCTTCAGGCGTTTCTTGTTGAAGCATAAGCCATTGCATTTCAACATAATCCTTAGCATGACCCCAGTCTCTTTTTGCATTTAGATTTCCTAAATATAAGCATTTTTGGAGTCCAAGTTTAATTCTAGCAAGACCTCTAGTTATTTTCCTAGTCACAAAGGTTTCTCCTCTTACAGGAGACTCATGATTAAATAAAATACCATTACAAGCATATATTCCATATGCTTCTCTATAATTAACTGCTATCCAATAAGCATATAATTTTGCTACTGCATAAGGACTTCTTGGATAAAATGGCGTAGTTTCTTTTTGAGGCACCTCTTGGACTAATCCATAAAGTTCAGAGGTACTGGCTTGATAATATTTTGTTTTTTTCTCAAGTCCTAATATTCTTATCGCTTCAAGAATTCTTAAGGCTCCTAATCCATCAGAATTAGCTGTATATTCTGGCTCTTCAAATGAAACTGCAACATGACTTTGAGCAGCCAAATTATAAATCTCATGTGGTTGAACTTGTTGAATAATTCTTATAATTGAACTTGAATCAGTAAGGTCTCCATGATGCAAAATGAAATTCCTATCAATAGAATGCGGGTCTTGATATAAGTGGTCAATCCTGTCGGTATTAAATAAAGATGAACGTCTCTTTATCCCATGAACCTCGTAACCTTTATTAATTAAGAGTTCTGCTAAATATGACCCGTCTTGACCTGTTATACCTGTTATTAAAGCTTTTTTCATATATTTATATTCCTTTTATGATTAATTAGATTACTAAAAAAGAGGTATTTTTTCAATTAAAATAAAAAAAATAAGAATTTAGATCCAACTTTATAAACAAAATAATCATTTTGCTTACAAATCCTTAAAAGCCTTTTGAAAAACTTTTAATATCGAATTATGAAAAAAATTTATGAGAAAATAAAGAATAAATTTATTTTAAAAACTCTCCCAAATGTAAAAACCTTTAAGGAGGCTGATTTATATTGTAAAAATAGAAGTAATCTTGGATATCAATCAGAATTATTATGTAAATATAGGTTTGATAAACTAGATGAATATATAAAAAATTATGGACTACCTCTTTTCTCTGAATCAAGTAATTTATTAATTTACTGTCTAGCATATTATTTAAAAAAGAAAAAAGGTAAATGCCCAAAAATAATTGATTTTGGCGGTGCTTGTGGTGAAAATATTTTATATCTTTCTTCAATCTTAGGAAATGATATTTTTAAATCAGCTTGGATAATAGAAACAAGGGCACAAGTAAATTTTTCTCATAAATATAATTATTCAAAAAGGATTAATTTTTCTCATGACCTTAAAAAAATTTTGTTAGAAAATAATATTGATATTTTCTTTTCTTCTTGTGCTCTAAATTATACGGAAAGTCCATATAAAATTTTATCAATGATCAAAGATCATAAAGTCCCTATGGTTTGTTTAACAAGAAATAATTTCTCAACTAATCCAAAACCTTTCGTGCAAGTTTCTAACTTATCAGATAATGGTTTTGGTGAACATATTGAGAAATATGGTAATCCTAAAATTTGGTATCCTAGCCAATCTTTAAGCGAAGAAAAAATCAAAAATATTTTTTCTTCGGGGTATGATTTGTTTTTAGATAAATCAGTTAATAAATCTGGAATAATTAACAAAAATAAAAACTACGCAAAGGATTTAATTTTTAATATTAAATAAAATAATATTTCGTAGCCCAGATAGTAAAACCCAAAAAATAATGCTTATCCTACCGTCGTAATATGTAACGTCATTCATCTGAGATAAAACTATGATTAAACTGGCTGCAAACCAGGTTTTATTTATTATGTAAGAATCTTTGTATTTTTTTTCTTTCTCTAAAAATTTCCATCCATAAAAGAATAAAGTTATTATGAAAATCAAAAATGTGAAAGAAACTATAAAACCATAACCAGTAGCTAATTCTAAAAAAAGGTTATGTGTATGTTGTTCAATATAGTTTTTAGGGTTGTAGTAAACAGAATATAATATGGGGAAAAAGGCTGCTCCCAAACCAAATATTGGCCTTGTGGCTATTAAATTAATAGAATCATTCCATAAATTTATTCTCCTAAATTCAAGGATATTTGAAAAGCTGATTTGATTAAATTTATCAATTAATTGAATTGGAAATAGAGATAAAATAAAATTAAAGAGCCCAGAAGCTAAAGGTATAAATTTTCCTAATAAAAATAAAGTTAGAAGAAAGATTAATATTGAAGAAATGATTAATAAACCTTTTATCCCTAAAATTATGGGTATTGCAATTAATACTCCACTTAATGCATTTCTTGATGTAGTGAGAATTATAGTTAGAGAAGTTATTGATAAAAGAAAAATAGATAAAAGTTTTTTATAATTATTACTTCTATTTAAAAAAACAAAACTTAATGAGAAGGGCCATACAACTGATAGCCATGTCCCAGCATAATTTTGGTTGCTAAAAAGTGTTGATACGCCTCCCCATGGGCTGATTTCTTTGAGATACCAAATTATTAATCCATTTCCAAAATTTAAAGGACCTTCCCATTTAAAGAAATATTGCCCTAAACCTGTAATTAAGACAGGTATGGTACCACTAAATAATAAAATTGAAACTTTTAATCTTTGTAAAGATGATTTAAGAAAATTTTTTGTTGCTATAAATAAATAAAAAAATGGTATCCAATTTAATAAACCTAACCAAGTTAAAGAAATTTTCCACCCATATAGATCCTTATTTAAATAGCTGAAAGTCTGCGCTAAGCAAGAAATTAACATTAATAGCGAAATCAGAATTAATGTTAAAGACCATTTATCTTTAAAGAACTTTTCATTATTAATAAATATTGAAATAGTAGATGAAATAAGAATAAATATTGAACCTATTACCATTGCTGATGGCAAAAAGAAAATTCCAATAAAGAATAGATTTTCTGAAAATTTGCTTAGCTTAATATCAAGATACATTTTAGAAATATTAACTTAATTCATTTAATTTATTTAACGCTTCCTGCAGGATTCGAACCTGCGGCCCACTGCTTAGAAGGCAGTTGCTCTATCCAGCTGAGCTAAGGAAGCATTAGTTTATTATATCTGACTATTAAAACCTAAACAATCAAAATCCTTATTAAATTTATTTTTATTGCTAAGTGTTTTTATTTTCATTTTTTTGCATTTAAGTTTTCTTAGAATAGAAAAAAAGTAATGATTGAAATTGGCAAAAAGACTTTCTGAAAAACAAAAAACGGAAATCAAACAAAATTTTCTTCAAGGAGATAGTGTAGAAATTCTGTCAAAGAGTTTTGGTTGTACTAAATTAACAATCATAAGAAATTTAAAAAAAGTCCTTGGGGATTCAAAATACAATGAATTGAGCAATAAAGATTTTTCTTCTATTAAATCATCTAATTTAAAAAATAAAAAATCAAAAGGTCTTAATTTTGATTCAAATAATAAATTTAAAAGTAAAGATTCAGAAGATATTAAAAATATGGATCTTAATTCAAGCGAAGAGAATTCCTTTTTTGATGCATCATTTTTAGAAATAGCGCCTCTTGATTATGAAATAGATTATACATCTCAAAAAGATTTGTCTTCAATTCCTATTTCGGAAGTTGAATTTCCTAGTGTGGTTTATATGATTGTCGATAAAAAAATTGAGTTAGAAGTAAAATTATTAAAAGATTACCCAGGATGGGATTTTTTGCCTGAGCATGATTTAAATAGAAAAACAATAGCAGTCTATTTGGATTTAAAGGTTGCAAAAAGATATTGCAATAATGATCAAAAAGTAATTAAAGTCCCCAATACAGATGTTTTTAGAATTGCGGCTCCATTATTGATTGCTAGAGGAATCTCGAGAATTGTTAATGAAGATAGGCTTATATCTCTTTAAAAATTATTTTTCTTTTTTTCAAAATTAATATTTATAAACCAACCCAAAATAGATCCGCTAATAAAACTTGTCCCAACTATAAAACTAATTGGTAATGGAACTGTTTCATTAATTAAAAGATTTATTTGACTTTTTTTGGAACTGTTTTGTATGCCAATGACTAAAAACAAAAATAAACAGGAATTAAATGTGATTATTAAAAATAATTTTCTCAATTTGAACAACATACATTTACATATTTTCCTAACTAAATATTAGTACATATTGTAAATAAAGCTTTTTTTTAAACCATTTTTTTTGGCTAAGTATTTTGAAGCAGCGGATAAACTTAAGCCTGCCTTAGTTAATTCTAAAAGTTCCATTCTTAATGTTGATTCATCAATTTCTAAATTATTTTTCTTGTTAATTCCTTTTACAACTATTGTTATTTCTCCCAGAATTTCCCTCCCTTCAATAATATTTATTACTTTTTCGATAGTATTAGCAAGTTGTTCTTCGTACTTTTTTGTTAACTCTCTGGCAACAACAACTTCTCTATTCGATCCGCAAAATTCATGCAATTCTTTTAATAATTTCTTAAGTCTATTAGGGGCTTCATAAATGATAGTAGTTTTTTCATTTTTACTAATTTCGTTAAGAACTTTTTCTCTATCAATTTTCTTTTTGGGGAGAAAACCTTCAAATATAAAACTCGAAGAAGGCATCCCACTTGCGACAAGTGCTGCAATTAATGCACAAGCTCCTGGAATACAAATAACATCAAAGCCCTCCAACTTGGCAGCTTTGACGAAATTTTCTCCCGGGTCGCATACTCCTGGCATACCTGCATCACTAACTAAAGCTATAGATTTTCCAGCCCTTAATTTTTCCAACATTATTGGAATTTTTTTTACAGAATTATGTTCATTAAAACTTATAAGACTATTAGAAATTGAAAATTTATTCATTATTTTTTTTGTTTGTCTAGTATCTTCACACGCAATTAAGGAAACATTTTTGAGAATGTTTATAGCTCGAAATGAAATATCATTTAGATTACCGATCGGTGTGCCAACAATATATAAAGTGCTACTTTCTGGTTCTTGATTTCTATGAGATAATGAGGAATTATTTTTCATTTTTGTGATTAATTTACCTGTTGGAGTAGACATTAATAATCTTATAAAAGATTTGAGACTTTTTAGCTGGGAGGCTTCAGAAATATTATTGTTTTATTCTAAAAAGATTAAAAATTCCAAAAACAAAAATGAGCTTATTAAAAACAACGATAATGATAATCCAGTAACAGAAGCTGACTTAAAAGTGAATGAGTTAATAATAAACAAAATTAACGAAAAATATAAAGAAATTAATTGGGGAATTTTGAGCGAGGAGACTTTCAAAAACGAATCTAATTTTTGTGATACAAATTTTGATTGGTTGTGGGTACTTGACCCATTAGATGGGACTAAAGACTTTCTTCAAGGTACAGGAAACTATGCGATGCATCTGTCTTTGAATTATAAAAATAAACCTTTAATTGGGTGTGTGCTTATTCCGGAAAGAAATGAATTATGGATTTCAAATGGAGAAAAATCTTGGTGTGAGAGAAAAAATGGATCGATTATAAAAATAAAAAAAACAAAGAATAAAACTATTTCAAGTATGAAAATAGTAACAAGCAAAAATCACAGAAATGAAACTTTAAAAAGATTAATAGAAAAATTAAAATTTAAGGATAGGATTGTCATGGGAAGTATTGGATGTAAAATTACTTCAATTTTAAGAGGTGAAAGTGATATTTATATATCACTTAGTCTCCCGGGCAAAAGTGCTCCTAAAGATTGGGATTTCTCGGCTCCAGAAGCTATTTTAAAAGCTGCAGGTGGAAGGATTTCGACAATAAACAACAATGAACTAAGCTACGGGAAACCAAGATTTGAGCAGCGAGGGATAATTATTGCATCAAATCAAGTTGATCACAAAAATATATGTTTTGAAATATTAAAAATAATCAAAAAATATGATCTATATAATTTTAAGAACTAGTTAAGAGGAGCTACAGGTGTGGGAGTTGGCTCTGGATAAGACATGCCTCCGTTTTGTGCGACCCCTCTTAATGTTAAATTTATTCTCCCTCTACTATCAATTTCGCGAACTCTGACAGTTACTTCGTCACCTTGTCTTACTACATCTTCTACTCTTTCAACTCTAGCTTCAGATAATTGAGAAATATGCACCATTCCCTCTTTCCCAGGGAGAATTTCAACAAAAGCTCCTATAGGAATTATTCTTGTCACAATTCCTGAGAAAATTTCACCTTCGTGGACTTTTCGAGTTAGTCCCTCTATTATTTTTTGAGCTTCTTCAGCGGCAGCACCATCATGAGAGGCGATAGTAACAATTCCTCCATCTTCTATATCTATTTTCGTATTTGTTCTTTCCGTTATTCCTTTAATAGTTCTTCCCCCTGGTCCAATAACTGTCCCTATAAGCTCTGGATCAATTCTAAAGCTTAAAAGTCTAGGGGCATGAGGTGATAAAGATTCCTGAGGTTTATCAATTGCTTCTTTCATTTTTTCTAAAATGTGAAGTCTTGCAGGACGCGCTTTTTTTATCGCATCAGAAATAATTGATACTGGCAATCCAGTGATTTTCATATCCATTTGTAGTGCTGTGATGCCCTTTTCAGTTCCAGCGACTTTGAAATCCATATCTCCTAGAAAATCCTCAATACCTTGTATATCTGTAAGTATTCTTATTTCTTTACCCTCTTTAATTAAGCCCATAGCAGTGCCGCTTACGAGCGCTTTTAGAGGAACACCTGCATCTAATAACGAGAGCGTGCTCCCACAAACGGATCCCATTGAAGTTGAGCCATTTGAACTCAATACCTCACTAACAACTCTCAGGACATAAGGGAACGTCTCCTTACCTGGAAGTACTGGGATAATTGCTCTTTCAGCAAGGGCTCCATGACCAATTTCTCTTCTGCCAGGAGTTCTCATTGGCCTAGTCTCTCCTACAGAATATGGTGGAAAATTGTAGTGATGCAAATAAGTTTTTTCTGTACTTGGGTTAAGGTCGTCCATTTCTTGAGCATCACTTGGTGTACCTAATGTAGTTGTAGATAAAACCTGTGTTAAACCTCTTTGAAATAATGCAGAGCCATGTACTCTTTTGGGAAGAATCCCTGCAGAAGCTGATATTTTTCTAACTTCATCTAATTCTCGGCCATCAACTCTTTTGCCATCATTAATGATTTGTGACCGCATTAATTTCTTTGTAAGTTTTTTAAAATCGGAACTTAATAACTTATCGTTTTCTGAAAGGAGAACTTTTAATTCGTTATCATCTTTCAAAGATTCAATTTTGCCTTGAGTCTCAACTTTTATTTTTTCGAGTTCGAGATCTCTTTCCTCTTTTGATTGATTAAATTTCTTTAGAACCAACTCAATCCCTTTAGTACAATTTTTCTCTAAATAAGAGGGCAATGTTTTATCTTCTTCAGGTTCTGATGGCTTGACTTGTTTAATACCTAACTCTTTTAGTAAATCTTCTTGAGATTTTATAAGTTCTGTAACTGCCTCATAACCAAAATCTATTGCTTCGATAGTATCCTGCTCGGATAATTGGTTGGCGCCTGCCTCAATCATGACAATACCCTCTGGTGATCCTGCAACAACGATGTCTAGATCCCCTTTCTCTATCTCTCTATAGCTCGGATTTAAGATGAAATCATCTCCTATTAATCCAACTCTGACAGCGGCCATTGGTCCATAAAATGGTATTTCACCAAGTAAAGTTGCTATTGAAGCCCCAGTGACAGCTAAAACATCTACTGGTACCCTCTCATCTAGGGAAAGGCAAGATGCAACTATTTGTATCTCGTCTCTCATCCATGAGGGGAAAAGCGGCCTCATTGGTCTATCAATCAATCTTGCAATTAAAGTCGCT
>MDTE01076433.1_pt1 | contig 24492 bp, 13 predicted proteins | sample 811231 | NCBI WGS metagenome assembly MDTE01 (sample SAMN05326651, study PRJNA326480) | marine metagenome | isolation source: seawater | place: Indian Ocean: Red Sea | collected 2010 | reverse complement strand
TCGGCTTCGAGACTTCCATCGGAAAAATCAAGCCGATAATTTGTGAAAGTCGAACCCCCATACGCCAGACGAAAGGCGTCGATCCAGTAAAATGCACCAAGATCGAAGAATACGATGCCTTCGGGATCCTTAAGCGAGCCACGGCCGAAAGAATAGAGAAATTGGACCTTGCTTTCGATCTGCCCGTCGATCAAGTTATTGATCGCCGCCGTTTGCGTCGCCTCACCATATCCGCCGCGAGCCAGAGTCCCGGTGAGAATCTCATCGCCCTCGGTCCAGACCTCCAGTTCGGCTAGGCGCGGACGCTCGCGCTGAAAATAGCGGATCGGACCTCGACGTTCCGCAGCAAGTAACTCGTAAATATCCGCATCCACGACCGTCTCATCCCCACCGACCTGTGTTTTGTAATACTCGATAGCGCCTTGATCGGATTTTGGCAACTCCGCGTATTGCTCCCGACTCACCTCCCGTCCCCGATCAAAATCACTACCGGTAATAATGATTTGCAAAAAACGCATCCCCATGCCTTCGAAGGTGGGCTCAGAGTTCGTCACGATCTCGAAAACCCGCTTTTCCTTATTCGGTTTGAGGGTGCGCATGATCGTCGTGAATTCCGGAGTCGGCGAACGCTGATTGCCTTTGGGGATATTGCCCTGAGAAGCCAGAAGATCGAACTGCAGGAAGGGATCCCCGAGATCCTCTTCGACAAACTTGAGAACGATCTTTTTCGCCATAACCAATCGGCCCAGATCGACGATGAACCACCACTGGGTGCGCAAATCCAGTTCCTCAGTGGCCAGGTCTGGCTCCCAATACGTCGACATATCGCCATCAAAGAGATTACCCACATCCGGAATATTGGAACGGGCACCACCGCTAATCGCATCGGCCAGAACAATATCCTCAGGATCCTTTTTCAAACCATCCGGGGGACGCGCCTGCAAATTGGCAACGATATCGCCAACAGCATTGATATCGCGCCTCAAGGCACGGGGCTGTACCGTACCGCTAGTGCCAAAGTCCAATACTCCCGGAGGATAGACCCAATTCTGCCAATGTGCACGAGTATTGACCACTACTTGATTTGCCGTGATCCGATGACCCGATTGAGCCACAGCAATTCCGGCTAAAACTAAAACAATGGAGAGAAGTCTATAAATCATAAGAGGCCTATTAATACGCTATCGCGATCGTGCGTAGGATCTCCTCGTCTTCGATGGCCGCTCCTTCGGTATCGGTGTCTATCCGCAACCGCGCCAGATAAACCCCCGGAGGCACTAGGGCCCCGCGCTCGTCCCGACCGTCCCAAGACAGACCATAGGTCCCGGTACTCAACCCCCGCTGCTCTATCAAGCGCCGTATTAAACGCCCCCCCAGATCGTGAATCCGAACCTCTACCGGACTGTCGTCTCCCACCTTGACTACCTTGAAGCGGAAAGAGACTCCATCGTTGATTCCATCTCCATTCGGCGAGAAAATCGCGGGCTCGACCACCACATCCTGCAACAGCGCACCTTGTTCGACCGCGCCAACCACCGTCGTGGTGTTGCCAGGAATCGTTTCGACCGCCTCGCCCGGGTCCACCCGCTGCCAACCTCCCGACGCACTATTCTGCAAAGACGCCTGCAATACCGCACCGGTCGAAAAAAGCGCCGTGGAAAAATCAAGCCGCACTACTTCAATATCCGAATCCGGCCCGATGACCGGGAAGGACACCCGCAAACTATCGTCTGCCGTCGGCACCACTTCCGCCCCCGCAATAAAATTCGCGCTCAGATCACCGCCTGCCAGGTCCTGATCATTACCGCCATAGAGTCCCTCAAAGTGCAAACGCATATCCGGGGGCACCACCAGCAGCAATTGGTCAAAGCCGGGATCTCGACGGGAAAAATCCGGCCGAAGGTAAAACGAAAAAAGTTGATCTTCACCCAAGCGCTCAATCTGAAAGGGTGAGACTTCGCCCAACAGACCCTGCGCAACCGGGTCGGCGAAATTGAGGCGAATTGAGCGCAATGTCGCACTCTGATCTGGATCTTCCGACAGAAGCACCGCGCGGATCTCGAGAAATTCCCGCGGCGAAGGAGAAGTTATAGGACTGCCTAGCGCATCCTCGTAGGGTTGACTCCAATCGCTCCAATCCGAACCGGCCACTTCTTTGCCTACCGTCTCGCCGCGAAAAATAGAAAGCAATTTGCTGTACTCGGCCTCGGTGACTTCGGTGCCATCTTTTTTGAAGTACCGCAACACTTCGTCGAGCTCGTTGCCGGTACGCGTTTGCAACACCACTTTGGTTCCAGGTGGGGTATCAGCTTCCCATTCGATCGAGAGCAAATTGCGGCTACTGCCCAGACGGACCAAGTCCGAGGTCAAAGTCACCTCGGGCTGAAAACCACGCCCGTAGAGTTGCATTTCGGCCGGCTGGCCGGATCCTCCACCAAAGCCGCCGCCAGCCTCATACTGTTTCCACACCAGCCGAAAGAATCGCGCTTTGACCCGCGCGAAGTCATTCCCCTCGTAGATGCCAAACCCCAAACCAACATGGTTATCTGCCGTAGAGACTCCCGAATCTCGATCAACCGCGACAAGCCACTTGAGACTGCCATCGGCCTCAAGCTTACCATCGGAAAAATCGAGATGGTAGGCTCGGAAGGCCCCTCCTCCATAGGCCATGCGAAAAGCATCGATCCAATAGAAAGCCCCGAGGTCGAAAAAAATTCCCCCCTCTGGAGCAGGCAAAGACCCTTTGCCAAAAACGGTGATGAATTGAACTTTACTTTCGATCTCACCATCGATCAAATTGCTGATCGAAGCCGTTTGTGATGCCGTGCCAAACCCGCCACGCTCCAGCATGCCGGTCAGGATTTCGTCGCCTTCGGCCAAGACTTCCAATTCGGCAAGACGCGGACGTTCCTTGCGAAAATAGCGAATCGAACCCCGTCGTTCTGCATCCAACCGCTCATACACGCTCTGCTCTACCAAAATCTCGCGATTTCCCGACAACTTCTTGAAATGGTCAATCGCCCCCTGCTCTGCATTGGGTAAGGCTTCGTATTGCTCCCGGCTCAGTTCCCGCCCACGGTCCAAATCACTACCCGTCACCACCACTTGTACAAAACGAATACCCGTCCCGGAAAAATTGGCTCCTTCTTGATTCATATCGATCTCAAAGATTCGCTGATCTTTATTGGGACGCAACGAACGCAAGATCGTACTGAATTCGGGTAATGCCGAGCGCTGATTGCCTTTGGGCTTATTACCTTGTGAGGCCAGCACATCAAATTGCAGAAACGGATCGCCTAAATCCTCATCGACAAACTTGAGCACTATACTTTTGGCAATGACCAACCGTCCCAGATCGACGATAAACCACCATTGCGTAGCAAGGTCGGAATCCTCGCTCGCAGCTTCGGGCTCCCAGAAGGTCGTCATATCTCCATCAAAGAGCTTGGGCACATCGGCAGCATTGCCACTCGACCCAGCCTGAACTGCGTCGAGTGGTACGATATCCTCGGGGTCCTTTTTTATTCTTTCTGGAGTGCGCATCTGAAGATAGCCGACAATATCTTGTACCGCATTGATATCGCGACGCAGAGACTGTGGACGCACAGACCCATCGCTACTCAGTTCCAACACTCCCTGGGGGTAATTCCAGTTTTTCCAGTGCGTACGGCTATTAACCACTACTTGGTCGTTCGTCAACCGATGGCCACTCTGTGCCCAAACATCGAGTGCCCCACTTAAAACCAATACACAGATGAGATACCACATATCCTGTGTCCTAACTCAATAAGCCAGCGCTATAGCGCGCTGGAGTGCTTCTCGACCGCGATCACTCTCGACTTTCAAACGCAACAGATATATGCCTGGAGTCAGCATCTGCCCACTAGCCAAATACCCATCCCAAGTAAATGTGAAACGACCACTCTGCGCCGTTCCCCGGTACACCGCACCTACCCAACGCCCTGAGAGATCAAAAAGGTCCAAATCCACCGGTACTGCACCAAAGAGATTCAATAACTCGTACTCGATTTCAAGTTCATCATTGATCCCATCTCCATTTGGTGTGAAGACCGATGATATAATCCGCAGCGAATTAACCGACTTCTCTTCCATATCGATAAGACCCACGCTCAGCGTATTGCTATCGACCAGTGGATCGGCATCGCCGGGACTAACCGCCTGCCGTACTTCGAGCGGCTTCTCACTATTGGATACCCGCCCGGTGAAAACGGTCCCGAACTTGAAAACCTCAGCATGGAAATCGACTTCTATCCGCTCGTCGGTTTGCTGCGGATCCATACGTGGTATCCTGAGTGCAATACCGGAATTATCTGAGAGTATGATCTCGAAGGCCACATCCTGACCGCTTATCCGTACCGCATCAATCGTCTTTACTTTGACCGGTGTCTCAATTTCGATCGTATCGAAGCCTAAATCATTGCGCTCGAATCGAGGCAGAATCGAGTAGGTAAACGCAGTAATATCCCCCGCTATAGTCGATGCCGGGTTGATCTCGGCTAAAACTTGCGTGGCTACCGGTGGATCTGATACGCTGAACTGAATATAGGCCAACTCTCCGCCGGATTGCTTCTCAGCAGTGAAGTCGGCCTTGATCTGCACATACCGACGCGGCTTATTCGCCTGCATTACCCCCGAACCTGCCACAAAATCATAGGCCTGGCTCCAGGGCTCCCAGTTTTGGGTATTGGGCGTAATTCCAGCCTTCTCACCTTTATTGAGTTTGAAATATGCTTTGGATGTGAGTGGCTTGCCGTTCAGATCAAATCGGCTCTGTTCATCACCACGAAAGGTGAAACGCCAGTATATATTTGGGTCCAGTACATCACCGGTGCGCATCGCCACGTCGATCTGAGCACCTTCGCCGACCTCACCCGACCAACTCAAATCGCCCATCGATACCGGTTTGCCCAGATCAATAATATTGCTGGTGTAATTGGAGTAGGGCGCAAAGCCCGATCCGTAGATCTCCAACTCCGCCAACTCCCAGATCCCCCGAACATTCTCGGGTGCTCGGAATATCAATTTGCGGATTGGCTCGTCGGGTATTCCTAGGTCGATAATCGGCTGGGTATTATCGCGGATATTGTGAACCACATCAAACGCAATAACCGACCCTCTAGCACCCGCTTGCAATTCTCGCTGGGGATCCTTGAGCGGGTCGCCATCACTAGTACCGATAATGAAGCGCTCGACGAAGCGATCGGTCAGATGAGTCGGCCGCGGGTAAAACTTGATCCGATCGATAAAAAAAAGGCCGCCTAAGTCGAAGACCAAATTTTTAGTATTAGGACCATGGGAGGCAAAACGACCATCGCCTAAATAGGCCGTGTTCGGATCTTGGTCCCAGATGAACTCGTCATCGTCATTGAACCCACCCCAACCGATCCAGGTAAGGTACAGGATTTCACCTAGGAATTCGGATTTCGGCAGAAGTGGAGTCAAGTTAACACTCGGATCGAGCTGGCGCGGCGCTATCCTTCCGGTACCAACCTCCATCAGGTTCGTGCTCCCATGTAGATCCCCATCGACATCAGACCAGGAAATAGACTTAAATTCCACCCCTTCTTCAGATGCCAATTCGGGCAGGGGAAGATCCTCGCCTCCGATTCGATAGATCGTTAACGCGTCAAGAGAACACAGACCCACGGCGAATTGTAAAAAGCCAACTAATATCAGCAATAAACGACTCATCCCATATTCCATCGATAGATCGAGATACTGCGCTATAGAGTATCAAACTCCAGACCGAAAAAATTAAACCCTTGATACCAACTAATCCCAGTACCTATACCTAATTATAATACAAAGAAGGAGGGCAGATCAACTCTGCCCTCCTTCTTCTAAACAATGCTCAAGCCGCCGGAGCAGCCCGGTCTGTGCTTACTGGCCAAACGAAGCCTTGATATGGCCCCAGCTATTGTCCTCGACTGCTGTCGGCAGGAGATCCTCCTGGACCGGCAACAGAATATAATCGCTACCGCAGGCCCCATCACCATTGATGCAGGGCTGACCACCCAACGCCCACTTGGCGGTACGGGGATCATCGGAGCTCGGGCCATTATCGTTGTCAACGACCTGAATACCAATACCCATGATCTCGCCTTCGACAAAGTCGTGACGAATGCTGTTATCAGGGCTATTGTGATCGAAATCGTCCCAACCAACCGTGTACCACTCAGCCTGGAAATTGGCCTCGCCACCATGGGCACCGTCCAGATTGAACGAATCCGCGCAGCAAGAATAGGGCTCTTTGTCATGCCAGGTCGAGCTGCTCAACCAGAACCAGTAGAAGCCAAAGGGCTCCAGCGCCGGCCAGCGATAATGACCAGTCTGGTTCGTGCGGCCGTTCTGACGGGCGCGCTCTTCGGCATCCTCATAATCTCCATCCCAGAAGGCGAAACGATCGGCACTGTGATCGGAGTCGAGAAAAATCTCGATGCTATCATCCTGACCGCAGCAACCAAAACCACCAGCGTCGCGGTCCCAATTGTCATCATAACGATCATAGACGTAATAGATACGGTCCATCTCGTCGTTCCAGCCAACGGCGACGCGGAAGTTCAAGTTAGCGGTATCAATTTCGCGACCTATATCGCCCTCGGCAACTTCGGTCTGGAATATGTCTATCCACAACTCGGCCGGCAGAACATCCCATTCGGAAATGTCACCGTCCAAATTCGGTAGCTGGTTTGACGGCCATTGCCACGCCCCGAAAATCTGACCTTCGGGAAAATGGGCAGTACTAGCCGTACTCATCAGCATCAACGCCGCAGCGGCGAGAGCCAATAGTTTCCTCATAGTTAAACCCCCCGTAATTGAGATGAGAGAAAAACGGCACGCCCATACTACCTAGACCGCCGTATAATAACAGTTAAATTAAAGATCGCAATGGGTGACTTGTCAACTATTAAATTTAAAGCGTTTTGCGTGCCAGCGGAGTTCCCGTAGCCCAAGGCATCGCACTTCGTCCCAACTCTCTGCGTTCTACTTCCTTTTCCAGATTGCGGGCTCGAGCTACAGACTCCATATACTCCGCTTTTTTACCTTGTTTTTTATACACTTGCGAAAGGGCTTTATAGGCGTTTATATACTGGTTATCCAACTCGATCGACTGCTTAAAAACCCGCTCAGCCTCACCCACTTTTCCCATGCCCCAATAATCCACGCCTAAATTGTAATAAGCCTGAGCCATTTGTGGATCCAATTCGATAGCTTTTAGATGATGCTCTATCGCCTGAGCACGATCACCAGAAAGCGAATAGGCGATGCCAAGATGGGTATAAGCCTGGGCAAATTCGGGATCCAGAGCTACGGATTTCTGGTGTTCTTCGATGGCTCGCCCATAGAGCCCTTGGCGCACAAAGTTCTTGCCTAGATCATCATGCGTTTTAGCCACGTTCGGAGCCATCTCCGCCAGGTATTCTCCAACCTCAAGATCCGAGAGCGAATACGTGGCATCACTCCAAGCCAAGAGCAGAATCGGCACGCCGAAATAGAGCACCTGGCGACTAATTTCGAATACGTAGCGCAACCCCTTCCAGCGTTCGATGACCTGCTCCAGCCTTTCGCGCCATGTCGTGTGAACAGTCTCAGCGGAATCATCCCCTTCAACCTCAACTAAATTCTGCCGGATCTCTTTCTTGCGAACCTTCCACATGAACCCGTCGTAGTAGTAGTGCAGGAAAGCCGAGGCAGCGATAATGACCTTGGCCACATCATAGATGAGATAGTTATCCGTCGAGCGGGCAAGAGCCTCAACCCCGCCATAAGCCAGAATCAGGATGACATAGAAGAGCACAATCCGAAATCGACCATCGGAAAAAAGGTAGCGAAAAAAAGACGAGCCCAGCTCTTTCGAGCGCTTGAGTACCCCGTGGTTGTAAATCCAGACGATAGCAAAATACTGGATATCGTGAGCCAGTGCCGTGATCGCATACCCCAGGATGATATCTTCCAGATATATATAGGCGAAGTAGACCGTGGCAAAAGTTGTCAGTGAAATAGCCAATTTGGGCCATACCACCGGTACCCCCCGCGCCCGTTCGCGCATCAAATTAACCAGGTACAGCCCCCCTACTGCGACCGCCAAATAAAAGCTCCACTGCCTCAGGTCGAAGATGAAATCCGGAGCGATCCAGGTTTGGAGACCAAATCCATAACGATGGCAACGCTCGAGAAAGTTAATCAGATAATGAGGGCTATCGATAACGATATACCCGAACCAGAGAGCGGTCAGCCACCAATCGAGTCGCGAACTAAAAGGCGAGGGCTTACGGCGTTTGAGATCGTAAATCCTCATGAAGCCATAGTGCTGCATGAAGAAGTGCCACATATCCCACAGAGCCAGGAAGATGAAGAACCCAAGATGACCGTTGAAGACACTCCAGGCAACAAACCCGGTCACCACCAATGGCGAAATGATAAAAGTCGCCTTGTGGCGATTGAAGAGTTCCTTCTCGCCATAAGCGCGCATAAAACCGGGCAGGTGGTGCCCCACGGCGAAGAAGGCCAAGACGAACCAGGCGATATCGGCAGAGCTGTAGTACTGGGAAGCAAAGAGCAATACGACGAGTGACAAGAGTGGTGTGCCGATAAAAAATAGCACGTCATAGCCGCGGTTTATGATCCAACCCTGTTCAGTAGGGATCCCACTCATATAGTGCGTCTATCTACCTCAGGCTGGCGAAAACAGAGAGAAACGCCAAGCCCGCCGTGCGCGTTTCCGTATCTCCATCGACGATCTCAAGCGAGCGCCGATCGTAACGCAAACCGAGTTGGGCAATCAGTTCGTACCCTAAATAGTCCTTGCGGTTGGTCAACTGTACTGCAAGGACCGTACCGCTGAAGTCACCCGTCCGCATGCCGGCTGCCAATCAGCCCTCATCGTCTTTGAGGTTATAGAATTGGCGCCGCTCGAAACCGATATCGACACTGGAACGAACCAATAAAGGGAAACGCACCAGCAACGACCATATAGCATCCCAAGACCGCTGTTCAACCAGGTCGAGATTGAAGGGCACTTCGCGCAAAAACTCGCTTTTGAATCTAGGCGAGACCCACAGGCGCCGCCAATCGTAGGCATAGTCGATTTTGTTTATAAGCCCGATAAAACCCGAGGTGGCACGACCATTACGTCCCGCGGGACCGAGCGGGTCAAAAACCACCACTGGTTCACCTTCCATATCGAGGACTCGCTCACCCGCATCATCGAGAGCGAAGACCTTATCCACATTTCTCTGCCGCCACCAGTCCCATTTAAAACGGTGTCTGGTCGCCCAGCGCCGAGGGCTCTGATAGGCCCAATCGGCATAGAAGGTGTTTATCCAGGTATCCTCAGCGGCTAAGAGATCGGGCACTGCGGTATTACGACCACTCGTTTGCTCGAGGATAGTGCCGAATTCCAACTCGGAAAGCAACCATTGCGAAAGCGGATCGGGAATGGTATCCTCAGCCCTTTTTAACATATCGTAAATCTGGAGAGTACCCCGAGCCGGCCAGGATTGGCGAAAGGTGAAGATGCCGTACGCGGTTTCGTTGCGACGATCGGTCTCGCGCTGATCCTGATAGAGAATACCACCGGTCAAACGCGTTTCCGGATTGATCTGAATTCGGGCGTAGGCATTGTAGCCCCAGTGATCCTTCTTGTAGGGATAATCAGGCAAATTGTCGTTTTCAAAACGCTCGGCCCAGCCATTATTATTCAGATCGATGCCAAAGAGGAACTCGGGACGGTCCGAATGGTAGCGCAGAAACGGCTCCTCGTAATCGGGGAAGAGATTCTCAGTATCCCCATTGCCATTCTGGTTAAAATCGGAGATGAAATCGCCATTCTCGTCATAACCGGGAAAAACAGCTGGATCGGCGACTCCCTCGGATGTCACTGTGAAGTTACTGATCGAAGTGGTCTGGGGTGGAATCAAGCTACCCTGGAAGATCCGCAGTTGGTCTGGGTGCCGATCGTGATCGTCGTTGTCATCGACAAAATCGTAGAGCAAATTGGTCGCTTCGGGAGAATAGTCGGCCCCACCGCGTCCGTCGACTGGTAAGACACTGGTGGCATAGGTCTCATCCATGCCGAAGCCTTCTAAGAACAAGGACCAGGGTCCGGACTTCCGCGCCAGATTGAACATCCAACCGACCGCCGTCTCATCACCGACAATGCCTGAAAAACTCTGGTGCTTTTTGCTCGTGATGGAAGGATACTGCCTGTATTGGTTGCTGATATTAAACTCGCCATAGAAATCGAAACCGTGGAAATCGCGAAATTCTGCACTGAGCCCGAAGATCTGGCTGGCCGTCGGCAAGCCATAGTCGATAACCACCTCGCGCTGATTCAGCTCATTCTTGATATTGCCCGGTGCTCGTTCCATGACAATGAACTGCGGCTGTCCGGAGCGGTTGGCCTGACGATCGGATGTTACTTCTACCCGGTAGTCGTTGGCCAGTACCAATCGGAAACGCACATTCTTGATCGCAGTAACAGCATCGGCGGCCTCGGCAAGACTCAACCCCAACTGCTGCTGTAAAATCAGGCGCAGCGAACCTTCCTCGGAAGCATCACCCTCAGGTGCCAGCACATATTTAAGGGTGATACTCTCGGCCCCGTCAGCCCGCAGGAAACCATCGCGCAGTTCGCCACCGTCGCGCACCGAACGAAAACCGATGCCGCTACCGACAATAGTAGTATCGCGAGCCACCAGTTGCATGCTGTCCCCCACCGCAATCTCTCGAAGCAGAGTGGTAGTGATCTCCAAATCATCGCTGAAGAGTACCGCCCCTCCTTCGCCGTCTCCCGGCGAATCGTCGGAAAGCCTGACCACCAGCATATTCAACTGGCGATCCAACTGGCCCGAGGTCAGCTGTCCCTTGAGCGGACTGCCCTGAAAGCTTTCGCGCGCACCGCTACCATTATGGGCATTGACCAATGTCAACCCCAACGTAGCCTGATCGGTCACGTCAACCTCGAAACGGCCAGCCGCCAAGTTGGTGAAATTTTCCAATGAGGCCGTCGGCACATCCGAATCGATATCAACAACCGGCAGGGTCACCCGTGAGAAAAGCCCCGTAGCCCGGGTGCGACTCGTTGCAAAACTGGTCACCACACCGTTGAAACCGACCTTGTTGAAGGTCATCGGGGTCAGGATTGTGCGGATTTCATCACCGACGATGATCGAATAACTGTAATCGCTGGTTTGATCCGAGGAAATTACCAGCCGATTAAACCAGTTTGCGTAGCGACCCGTCTTGGTTATCGCACTGCTTCCAAAAGCGCGCGGCTGAGTTTGGCGCCAATCGTAGACGACGTAGCCACGAGTGATAAAATCTCCATAGGCGTCGTAGAAATAATTGCCATCCAAGTTCCGACTGAGGTAACGGCGATAGGGCTCGCGGGCGTAGTTGGTATAGTTCCACTGGCGCCGTCCATACTCGCTAAAAAGTTCCTGCGGCATGTACCAGCGCATGACCGTAGGATCCAGGACATCCATGTCCACAGCTGGCCCCACTGCAGAATAACGCACTTGCTCGCCGACCCGGCGCCCTAAGCGATTCCCGTAATCCATACGCTGCCCTTCAGCTATCTCGCCTAACCCCATAATTAGGGCAAGGGCGAAAAGGGCACTGCACGGAAATATCGTTCGCTCTCGTTTCATATCACTCAAGCCCGGCGAAGACCGTGATAAAACTCGTCGTCTCATTGCTACTCTCGTTATCGATCACAAAAGTACCGGGTCGGTCGCTATCCTCAATCACTTGCTCGGTGAGGATCCGGCCATAACGCAGGCCGATCTGGGTCGTCAGCCGGTAGCCCAGATAATCCGAGGTGGTCGAGAGCTGTACGGCAATATTAGTCGAAATCAAATCACCCGTTTCCTGCTGGAGGCCAGCGCCGATCAGCGCGTCCTCATCCTGAACTCGGTCACTAAACCACAACTGCTCCAACCCAGCCTGTACTAAGGAGTGCCGCAGCACTGGAAGATTCGCAATTAATTGCACCGTTCCCACCCATTCCTCACGACGGTCCTCAGCGGCGAGAAACGCAGTCTGGCGCAGAAATTCGCTCTTCAACCTCGGTTGCAGATCCAAACGCCCCAGGCCGTAGGTATAGTCTACTTTGTTGATCAGGCCAAAGAAAGCCGTATTATCGGACATCAAGCGCCCATTGACATCGCGGACCTCATCCTGATTCTGACTAAAAAACTCCCATTTGAGTTTGTTAACCAGATTGAGCCCTTCAATACCCTGGTAATCAAATTGGACGAAAAACGTATTGATCCAGGTATCCTGCGCCGGTAGGATATCTCTAACCACCGGCTGGATCGGTGCTCCCTCAAAAGGCGTAGCCTCACGCCGAGCATCGGGAATAGTATCCTTAGCCTGTTTGAGCATATCGAAGACCCGTAGACGCCCCAGGCCGGGATAGTCCTTGTCAAAGGTGAACATCGCATAATTGGTCTCGTTAGCCGCGTTAGTGGACTGCGATTCCTCATCGGTGCGACCGATAGTCAATCGGGCTTCCGGAGTCAAATGCAACCCGCCAAAGACATTGAAACCCCGCCGATTTGGCTTATAGGGAAAATCGGGCAAATCGTCGTCTTCAAAACGATCGATCCAATTATTATTGTTGAGATCTATACCGAAGAGGAACTCAGGCCTATCGACATTATAACGCAGGAACGGTTCTTCATAATCCGGAGTGATATTGCCGACGGTGGCATTATCATTCTGATTAAAGTCAGAAATGAAATCGTTGTTCTGATCCCATCCTGGATAAATCGCCCGATCGTTGATGGTGCCGAAGCGAATCCAATCGGGATAGCGATCCTGGTCGTCATTGTCGTCGACAAATTCGTAGAAATGCCGTTGGCTATTATCGTACTGGACATCACCGTTGGCATTGACCAGAAAAGCCGTGGTCGCATAGGCCTGATCAATGGAGTAAGCCTCACCGTATAGAAAGTAGGGAAAGACATCGCGGGAAGCATTTATGTACCAGGCATCGGCCGACTCGGAGGAAATCTTGTGCCTTTTCCCATCATTGAAGAGTGCGGCATTGGGGTATTGCGCATAGCGCGTATTGCGATCCCACTCACCATAGAAATCGAAGCCGAGGACATCGGCACCCTCAATGGTGAACCCACCGATCAAATTAGCCGTCGGTAAACCATAGTCGAATTTAACCCGCTGTAGATTAGAAATATCCTGTACATTGCCCTCGGCACGCCGCAATACCACAAAAGCCGGCTGACTATTGTCGATCACCTCACTCGTCAATGGAGCCGATGGCACGGCCCGTTGACCGGTCTGGCGATCAGACCACAACTCTATCTTAAAATCATTGGCCAGGACATAATCGAAGTCAACCCCAACTATGGTTGTGGGATCAGGTCCGACATAAGCCGGATCACTGAAGTCGTAGTTGACGATGATCCGCTCAGGGCCATCAGCAGCTAAGAAGCCAGGCCTGCGAAAGCCACCGAATATCACCGGCCACTCAGATCCAGGGCGAACCACCTCTTGCAAACTAAAGGCGGTCTCCTTCCCGGTATCGAAATCTCGGCTGATGATGCGCACATCATGGCTAAAGAGTCCCGCACCACCTTCACCATCTTCCGGCGAATCATCGCTCAAAATTACGGCGATCGCCGTCAACGGCGTAGTACTTTGACCGGAAGTAAGACTTCCGGCGATCAAGTCGCCATCGAAAAGATCGAGGGTGGTATTCGCGTTGCGTGCATCGACCAGCGTAGCCCCCAAAGTGATGAAATCACCAATCTGGAAAGTCGCCCGTCCGCCAAACATCGAGGTCGTATTGGTCTGGGTTATCGGTTCCGTGCTCCCACCCGTACCCTGTGAGGAACCGCGAATCGGTTCGCTAATCCTAGAAGCCAGAATCGTCGCCTGATACTTATCAGAGGCAAAATCAATCTGCACCCCGTTGAAGTTCGGCTTGGAAAAGGTCATCGGCGTCAAGGTCGTGCGGATCCGGTCGCCTACGGTTATGGCGTAGTTGTACTGCCCCTGAGAATCGCCGCTGATGGTCACGGCATTGAACCAAGTATTGAAGCGCGTGCCTTGGAAAATTCCACTTCCCAAAGGCTGTGGCTGATCCTGACGCCAGTCGTAGATCAGCCAGCCATGGGTGGTAAAATTGCCGTACACATCGTAGAAGTAGTCCCCTTCTCGCGTGGTATTGACATAGCGCTCATAAGGTGTGCGAGCATAGTTGGAATACTCCCACTGGCGCCAACCATAATCAGTATATAACTCTTGGGGCACGTACCACTTCTTAACAGAAGGGTCCAGCGCACCGAAGAGCACCCCGGAACCGGAAGGCTCAAAGCTAACGGCACCCCCGCGCTGAATTCCCAGCCGACTGGCATAGTTCTCCTGGGCTTGAACGGGGACCAGTCCGACTAGGACACCGATTGCTACCAGAATATTCATCACTCTCAACACTATTATCTCCCCTTTTAGATCCGGAAAGGGTTAAATCTCAATAGGCCAAACCGACGACACCAGCATCGCGCTCTTCGCCAATACCAGCATCCAACTTCACACTGTACAGATAATTACCCGGGGGCAACAATTGCCCCGCATCATTTTTACCATCCCAGTTGCGGATATAACGACCACTGATGTCGGAACCCTGGTACAATTGCCGCACCGGCCAGCCAGCCAGGTCGAAAACGACCACCTGAACCGCGGTCGGGCGGGCGATATTGGTAATATCGTATTGAATTGCTGTCTGGTCATTCACCTCATCGCCATTCGGAGAAAATACACTGGGAGTGGCCTGAACATTGACCAGCAGATCATCGGTTATGGGTACCGCGACCGAAAGATTGCCGCTAAACGGGGTCCCCAGGGGTTGCAGATCGGTATCGACAGCACCCAGGTCGGCAGCATTTCCCGACACCACACCCTGGCCTATCTGGGCCTCCTCGCCTGAATTGATTACCCGGGCAGTGAAGGTCGTACCAAAGCGCAATACGGCATTGTCGAACGTAACCCGAACCTCAGTTCCATCCTCGTTTACATCCGGGAATTCAACGACCAAACGATTATCGCTCGCCTCAACAATCGAAAAATCACCGCGCTCAAGCGGCAACTCATCTAGTGACAACCCACTGAAATCAGCTTCATCTACCGAATTGTCCGGACGGTGGATCTGCACCAGACCTACGTTTTCGACCCTGAGTGGTGTATCGATCTGCAACCGATCGAATCCTCGATCCTGACCGGCCCGCATCTGGCTCAATACCGCGAGGGTAAAATCGGTTTTCACTCCAAGGTCTGCCTGACGAGGAATAATTTCAGCTATCAGTTCTTCAGCGAAAGGAGCGGTCAAAACCTCAAAGGATACACCGCCGACACCGGTAGCCGATTCAAATTCGTCGCTAAAGAACTCGATCATAAATTGGAAGTAGCGCTTGGGACTGGGCGAAACAACCTCCATCCCTAGTGCCGCATCGGCCAGGTCAACGTCGCCCTCGACGAGCGCAGCAACCGGATAAGGTGGAGACCAATCACTCCAATTGGTCACATCGTTGCGGATATTGCCCTTGTCTTCGTTGCGCAGACTCCGATAATCCGAACTCGTCAGCGAAACCTGCTCCTGTTCGGCCAGTGACAAATCCTTGAAAACCTGAAGCGCCTCACGCAAGTCGACATCTTCGTTGTCCAGTATGGTTTCGACCAGGGTTTTGAGCTTTTCGTCTTCTATATCCGCTGCAAATTTCCACGGCACTTCATCACCACGAGCAGTAGTTCCGGCTGAACTGGCACCACCACCCAGGCGGAATATCTGCTCACCCGGTCGGATCTTATTGAATTCGACCGGGTGCGGATCATTTCCGGTGCGAGTGCGAATTACCACCCGCGAGAGTGCGCTATCGCCGATCTTTTCCTCAATCCAGCGGAAAGTCCCAAAGAGAGAGAGGTCCCCGAAGTCAAAGATATTGGAGATATAAACCGCTTCAGGCACGAAACCAGTGCCAAAAACCTGAAACTCAGCGATATCAAAACCTGTCGCTGTGAGGGATTTCAGCCGTACGAAGCGCACGTACTGTGGCGGGATCTTAATATCTACTACCGAGGATTCGTTCTGGTTTTGCAACACCACTGTCTCGCGGATAGGCACCCCCTCTCGCTGCGTTTCGGGAGTACCATCGTTGATGAATATTTCAAAACCACGCATGAAGTCGTTCTGATAGGGGTACGAAGGAGCGGGAAAAGCCGGATCGCCGTTGCGAGGAAAGAACTTAAAGCGGTCGACCCCAAAGCGAGCACCCAGGTCCAGATCAATAAGAATGCCCAGCACTCGCGCACTCTGACCTCCAGCAGTGGAACGTAAATCCAATGCGGTTTCGCCATCGCCGTCGATCAGATTCGGCAAATCGGGTCTGATATTTATCGTGTTTGGCGAAGTGATATAACCGCCACGGGCTTCGGAATTGGCACCGATCGCAATATTCAGGGTTGTATCCGCACGTTGAGGGAATATCCAGTTATCGAAGTTTTCAGTGTCGAATTCGATAACTCCACCCGGCGCGTTGGTATTTTCCACCGAAGTGGCACTGCGGATGACAGTAGCCTGAATCTCTCCACCGCCACTAGCCCAATCCAACCCATTTTCGCTCCCGACAACAATCACTTCGGCGGCAATCGGATTACTTCTCAACAACAACAAGCAGAACAAAAGAGCAAATGCACTAGTGCGTTTCATAGGCGCAGTTCGGTTAAAACCTGTTAAAAAATGAGAATCCATCGCGGCTATTGATGAACACAGCGACTAAAGCCCGATAAGATCACCTGCTATAAGCAATATTTATAACTAATCAGAGTTAAGATCGCAAGCCTATTAATACAATTATTCCAGGTTTACCGCAAGTTGTCTTTGGCCTTCCATTCCCGACCATTTTTTTTATATTCTTATTCGTGTAAATATCGCCAATAGTTAACTATCCCTAGGAGTTACACTGAAATATATGAGATCTATCAACGCCCTATGCCTACTTGGCTCGCTATTGACCGCCTGTGCCAGCGAACAACAACAGTCTTCTCCAGCTGAACTCGTTGTTGCAGAAGTTGGTAGCAAAAAAATTACCACCTCCGATCTCGCCGATTTCGTCTCGCGGATTCCCGAAGGCATGCGCGAAGGTGCCACTCCTTTAGCGGCCAATAAGAAATTGCTGGAGAGCCTAATCGACAAAGAGTTGCTCTTACAGGAAGCCAAAGCCTCTAATCTCGCAAATACGACCTGGTTCATCGATGAATTGACCAACTATGAGCGCTCGCAAATTCTGCGTCTTTATGAGCGGCGAGAAATTATCAGCAAACTGAATATCACTGCGGAGATGGTCGAGGCCTACTACCACAAAACACGCCGAGATCGCTCCATCCGCCTAGGCGGTATCATGGTCGATACCCAGGAGGAGGCCGACCAGATTTACCAAGAGCTCCTCGAGGATGCAGATTTCCACCAACTGGCCCGCACACACTCGATCCATCGCGAAAGCGCCGAGCGCGGTGGCGATACTGGCCTCTACCAGTTGCGCGACCAATTGATGCCCGAAGTCGCCACTGCTGTGGCCGACCTAGAGATCGGCGAAATCTCTAAGCCCGTGCCAATGATTGTCGAGCGCCAAGAGAAATTCACGGTCTTTACCGTACTCGACGAGATTCCCGCACCACTCGAAGCCTCGGAATCCCGAATCCGCGAGGAATTGCTCATCGCCCAGCGCAACGAACGCCTGCAAACGATGCTGGACTCGCTCAAAAGCGTATACATGCCCCAAACACACCCCAACACGCTGCAGCTATTGGCCAAGCGCGTCAGCCAGTCCGCCGATAAAGAATTCACCGTCGCGGAGGCCGATGCCGCATTGCCCATATGTACCTTCAAAAACGACGAGCAGATTAAACTGCGTGAATTTGTTGAAACCATCCGCCAGATGAAAGTCTCGCCCCTCATTCTTGCCGACACCAGCCGCGCAGCCGATCTGCTCAACCGCCGAGTCATCCCAGAACATCTATTTTTGTCCGAAATCGTCAGCGCCGGTCTGGATCAGGAGCCCGAATTTCGCGCCAATATTGCCGCAAAACATCAGGAGCTATTGGTAACCGGCCTGCGCAAACAGAATATTGACCGCCATATCACGGTCACGGAAGAAGAAGCCCGCACCTTCTACGACGACCATCCCGAGAAGTTTACCAAGCCCACTACCACCGTGGCGATCGAAATATTAGTCGCCACGGACTCACTGGCTCAGCATCTGCTCGGCGAACTTGCACAGGCGACCGAAGCCGAGGCCGAAACCCTTGCCGTTCGCCACACCGAGCGCGACAAAGTTCTGCATCACAACGGGCGTATCGACTTCAATATCTACACGGAGCAATTTTTCCCCGGGGTTTCCGAATTGGCCCAGGGCCTTGATGTCGGAGCAGTCGGCGGTCCAGTGCGAACACAGGAGGGCTACTCCGTGTTCAAAGTGGTTGATCGCCAGCGCGAACACATACCGTATGACGAGGATTCGCAACGACGGGCCCGGGCCTATGTGCGAATCGACAAAGCTCAGCGCGACTACGTCAAATACGTACGCAGTCTGCGCAAGGTCTATACAGTGAATATTATCGAGGAGCGCTTGAAAGAATACACCACGGCCCAAGATCCAGCTTCGTAGGCCCCAAGCCCCTCATGGCCCTTATTCTACTCGTTCATCTCTGCCTTTCGGGACTCCTAATCACGTCGATTTGTGCAACCGCTCTTCGCGCCGAAACCGTAGCGGATACGACCATTGCCGGTCAGCGCTACTCCCTGATAAGTGCAGAGGAACTGCTCAACCGAATACAACGGGCTGCAGCACCGATCCACCTCCGTCAGACTGCGGTAGTCGGCCGACTCTATGCCCCGGCCTCCGGTCTCGACACCGTGGGGGTCCCACTCCATTTTGATGAAGTTTTATTCCTGGACGAAGTCACCCTTAACAACGTCTCATTTCTAGGCTCCCTGCACTGTGAGCGCACGATCTTCGACGATGGCCTCTCATTAGTAGGAACGTATTTCAAAGAAGCATTCACACTTCGCGAAAGCCAGTCAGGTAAGCACCTCAACCTCAAATTGGCCCACTTCGAAGGAGATGTCGATCTATCCGACAGCTATTTCGCCGAACCCAGTTCCTTTATCGAAGTCTATTTCTCAAGTCGTGTCCGATTTAATCGAACCAGTTTCGGTGCCGCGGCCTATTTTGAGAAAGCCCGTTTCTCAGGGCGGACCGAGTTTAACGATGCCCGTTTCGTTGGAGTGACCTCTTTCAAAGACGCCATCTGGGAAGAAGACGCTTTATTTAGCGGCGCCCGATTCCGCGAACGGGCTATTTTCTGGCGAACTCGATTCCTCAACGAGGCCGATTTCACCTCCGTGCGCGCCGACGGAGAAATCTCATTCAATGCAGCGACCTTCGCTGGTACGGCTAAATTCACTGATTTCACTTTCGCCCAGGCTGCCTATTTTGCCACTACCGTCTTCGACCAGGCAATCTTCCACGGCAGCTATTTTCGCAAAGAAGCCGATTTCAGTGACAGCGAGGGGCGCACTCTGCGTTTTGGCTCGTTCTTCAATCGCAGCCTGGACCTGAGCCGGGCCATTATCGGCACCCTAGATCTGCGCCCAGCCAAAGACGCTGATTCGACCTTCGCCCACGACACCAGAGTCTATCTGGACCAAACCTATTTCGACCGGATTCTGGTGCGCTGGGCACAATTGCAAGGCCGGCTTGCCAGTACCGACTCGACGTCTTCCGCTGCGCTTGAACCAGCCTATGCCAGCCTGCGTCAGCACTTCCTGATCCAGGGCCTGGAACGCGATGCCGAAGCCGTTCACCTCGAACAGCTAGACCGCCAGCGCAATGCCCTGGGCCCAAGCGAACCCAAGCGCTGGGCGCTGGAATTATGGCATCTCAGTTCCGAGTACGGTACCAATCCCCTGCGCTTGATACTTTTGAGCCTTTGTTCAATTCTTATTTTCGCTCTATTCTACCGACTGGCAGCCACATCGATACAACCCATTGGTGGCGAAGGTAAACCCACCCTGCTCGACTGCATCGGATTCAGCATCCATATATTCACTCGCGCCGGATACCGGACCTGGCACGCCAGAGGAAAACTCAAAGTTCTCACCGGTTTCGAAGCATTGATCGGCTGGATCTCTCTCGGCTTGCTCTTCGCATTAGTTCTGGCAAACTTGCTGTGAATACCCTCCTTAGGTACGGGATAACAGTCCTCTCACTGATCGCCTGTAGTTCTAGCACCGATCCCAACACTACCACCATTGAACCCGTCCATTTTAATGACCTGACGAATACCGCAGGCCTCGATTTTGCACATTTCAACGGTTTTTCCGGTGAGTACTACTACTTGGAAACCTTCGGTGCCGGTGCAGCTTTTCTCGACTACGACGGCGACCAAGACCTCGATCTATATCTGGTCAATGGCACCTATCTGGAAGGCCTTCCGCCCGACCCACTACCGCGTAACCGCCTCTACCAGAACCAAGGCCGAGGTACTTTCCGCAACGTAAGTGCCACAACTGGTGCCGATGATTCAGGGTATGGGTTTGGAGTTGCTGCCGCCGACTACGATGCCGACGGAGACCAGGATCTCTTCGTCGCCAACTTTGGACCTAATGTCCTCTACAGAAATGATGGCGGTATCTTTACGCAAACTAAAACCGGAGTGGAAGACCCGCGTTGGAGCACCAGCGCAGGCTACCTCGACTACGACCGCGATGGCGATCTCGACCTCTTCGTCGCCAACTACGTCGAATTCAGCCTGGCCAATAACATAATCTGCAAAAAGGGTAAAACACAATCCTACTGTGAGCCTTCAGCATATGCCCCGATCGGCGACATTCTCTACCGCAACGACAGCGGCTACTTTACCGATATAAGCCGCCAGGCCGGCATTAGTCTCGCGGGTCGCGGTCTGGGAGTAGCCTTTGCGGATTACGATAGGGATGGAGATACCGATATCTATGTGGCCAACGACGGGACGATGAACTTCCTCTACGAGAACCAGGCAGGAACCTTTACCGAAATAGGGCTGTCGACAGGTACCCGTTATGACGAACACGGCCATGCCGAAGCCGGTATGGGAGTAGACTTCGGCGACTACGACCGCGACGACGATATGGACCTATTCGTTACCAATTTCGCCTTCGAAACCAATACCCTCTACCAAAACGACGGTCAAGGCCAGTTCGATATCGCCTCAGATCGGCTCGGACTGGGCGAAGCTTCGTTCCGCCCCCTCGGTTTTGGTACCCGATTCCTCGACTACGACAACGATCGGGATCTGGATCTTTTCGTCGCCAATGGCCACGTCATGGATGTGGTCGCCGAATGGGATTCGACCCAAACCTATCATCAGACCAATCAAATGCTGCGCAATGAGAATGGACAGCGCTTTATCGATGTCTCGGCCAATCTAGGCCCAGCTTTCGCCCAAGCCAATGTCGGACGCGGCACGGCCGTAGCAGATTACGACGACGACGGCGATCTCGACCTGCTGGTGACCACCGTAGCCGACCGACCGCGCCTTTTGCGCAACGAGGGCGGCAACCATAACCATTGGCTACAAATCCTGCTCGTGGGTCGAACACACCCCGACGCTATTGGGGCACGGGTAGTGGTGGTAACCGGAGAAATCCGACAGATATTGGAACGACAGTCCGGCGGAAGCTACCTCTCCAGCCACGATCCACGGCTCCACTTCGGCCTAGGCCAGGCTACGAAAGCCCAGATCGAAATCACCTGGCCTTCTGGCCAGATCCAAATGCTCACAGACATCGCCGCTGATCAGGTTCTCCGCGTAGTGGAACCCTAAGCCGGATATATACTCCAGTCCTCGCAATCTGTAACGTCCTTGGTCCCGACCTGCCACGGCCGATCTTCAACCGGCATTTGCTCGACTGGAATTACAACTCGCTTTTTGCACTCTCAGTACGGGCTCTTAGCCACTCAGCGCCCACCCAAGAGCCCGTTCAGTCAGCAGGTACGACGCCAGATTGTAGCGGAATTAGCCACCGGTGAAATGTACGTCGAGACGACAAATAATGGATCCATCGGGAAGCACCCTCATCTGGTCTGGCGAACACTGGATCAGCTACCTCTGCCCACCAGGCAACCAAGAACACACTGGCCGTTTGAGCCTCTACCACGGATCGTATAGCGCTGCCGGTCCGGGCACTGCGGCCTTCGTCGAAGTACCCGGTTTCGCCGCTCTCTGCACCGATAGCCCAGATTTCGCCCGCTTTATCCGACAAACCATGTGGGGCGATCGGCACAGCCCCTTCGGCTACCCGGTGGTAGAGCAAGCAGCGCATTTCACCCGATCCGGCGATCTGCGCCACGCACCCGCTTGGACGATCGAAACCGAACACCACCTTCTCAAAGCGGTCTGGTCAGACCTCGAAGTACCGCTGGTCGGCCCACCGACAATCAACCCCCAGATCGTCTTCACCATCCTGATTTTTGCCGCCACCGCCACTCTCGAATTCGACGACCAGCCCCTGGGCGGCCAACCCTATCCCCGCGACGCCTGGCAGCAGAGCTTAGGCCTTGCCAAAAGCTCCTGCTGCTTCGCCCTGGCCGAGAGCATGGTCTCGGCTTAAATCGCGAACTCCACTAAAGATCCACAAGCCCACCACTAACAGGCACAGAGACCCGACGAAAAAGGGCGTATACTGGTCGACCTCCAAGCCATAGACCCGCCCCGCCATACCCCTTGCTGCCATCAGAATCCACCCCGCAATAAATGGGCTCAATGCCATCAGGATCTGGGTAAAGGTGTAAAACACCGCCATGTACTCGGTCTTCTTCTCGGGCGGAACCGCCGAAACGAAGAGCAGACGTTCATGGCCGAGACCATACCCCATCATCGCCACCCCAGACAGCGCCGCTAACACGCCTGCCCACAAAGCGCTGTCTGCCCCCTCCCGGGGTAATACGATCCAACCCACGGGCAGCAGTACCATCAATGTCAACCCGGCCAGCAGCACCGGTTTGCTCCCCTTGCGGTCGGCGGCAAAACCCCAGATATAACTAGAGACCAGCGTCCCCAAAAGGGTCCAGTTATGCAAGCCGACAACCGCCCCTGCATCGAAGCCAATCACCTCTTTCAAATAAAGCGGCACAAAGGTTCTCCACCCACCCACAGCCAAACCAATAACCCCGAGACCGATTAAGAATCGGCGGAATACCCGATCTGCCACCGCCGCCTTCATCTGACGAAAATAAGTCCGCTGATCAATTCGCGCCGGATCCGGCGCACCACCCGGAATCGGTATTTTCAGCATCACCCCAACAAAACCTAATACACACCCCAACCCGATAACGAACTGGAAACGATCGATCGCCAACTCTTCACCCAGTATATAACTCGACCACCCCACCGCCAGCATCCCGACCAAAGGCCCGACGATACTACAGGTAGCCATATACTGCCCCCGTACCGAATTGGGAACGTACTCCTGAATCCAGGGATAATAGGCGGTCTCGGCAATGACCCGCAACAAACCGTAGAGGAGCATTACTGCAAATACGAAGGCAAAGGCAGTATTCGCACCCCAGGCCAAATACACATTCGGCGTCAGGAGCAACAAAGCCGCTACGAATTTGCGCGCACCATAGAAGAGGATCAGCGAACGCTTGAAACCAAAACGGGCGAGATAGGGAGCGATAAAAAGGGCGATTGGGCCCGGCAGAAAAACCAGGCCGTTGAGCAACCCGATCTGTTCTTTAGGCAGTCCCAACTCGTTGAGAAAAAGAACCAGGACCGATCCCAGAACGAGCACGCTGTAGGCGCTGCCAAAGACTTCGGAAGCCACTGACCATCGCAAACCGCGGTGCTTCTCGGCCTCGCTCGGCAATCGAGAAACACCACCACGATCGGCCATCGATTAGGCCGAAGTCACACGTAAGTGCTCGGGCACCCCCAGCGGCTCACCGCCACGGCAAACCAGGGGAAAATGCGGCCCGGCCTCGGCCATCGGCGCCTGGTCGGGCAGATTTACAAATTGCTTCATCAGATGATTTCCGCTGCTATCGAAATGCGCCTCACCTGTTATATAGTGGATCGCAATCGCTCTTCTTGGACGCTGCGATTGATTAAATGGCGAACCGTGCCAGGTCAAAGAATGGTGAAAAGAAACCTCGCCGCGCATCACCCGCCAGGCTCTGGCCTCGACCTGCTTGATCTCAGCATTTTTCGGGGGTTCAAACCCCTGGATCTCTTTGAAATTATCCACCAGCGTCAAACCGCCCTGAGTGCGCAGAAAGTCGATCTGATTACCCCATTTATGGCTACCGGGTACCATCCACATACAGCCATTTTCCTCGGTTGCGTCATCGAAGGGAATCCAGGCCGAAACCGGGGTCATCGGCTTGATAATCGGCCAGAGCGGTGCATCCTGAT
>MDTE01080440.1_pt1 | contig 24498 bp, 24 predicted proteins | sample 811231 | NCBI WGS metagenome assembly MDTE01 (sample SAMN05326651, study PRJNA326480) | marine metagenome | isolation source: seawater | place: Indian Ocean: Red Sea | collected 2010 | reverse complement strand
TTTTTAGGAGAAAGAGAAGTCTGTTCTAACTGTACAACTAGAGGGAAGATTAAACCTGTGAAACTTAGTAACAAAGGAAAGCTTTATTCATACTCCATTACATTTAGATCCTTTCCTGGAATCGATGTCCCTTATATCTCTGCCATAGTAGATTTAGAAGGTGGAGGAACTGTTAAAGGGAACCTAATTGACTGTGAACCTGATCCAGACAAAATAAAATTCGATATGCCAGTTGAAGTTATTTTTGATGATGCTTTAGGAAGAAAAGATGCAGAAGGAAATTCTTATATTAGCTATTTTTTTAAACCAATTTAATAAAGGGAGAAGGTAATGAGTGATGTTTATATTTTAGGTGTTGATATGATCAAATTTGGAAGATTTCCTGATAGATCTGTACCTAATATTGGAGCAGAAGCAGCTTTAATGGCTCTAGATGATGCTGGCCTAACAATTGAAGATATGCAAGCCTTATATTGTGGTAATTTAGGACAATCTAGCGGTATGGTTGGTCAAAGAATTCTTCAAGAAATAGGACAAACAGGCATCCCTGTAGTTAATTGTGCTAATGCTTGTGCTACGGGTGCTACAGCTTTTAGAGAAGCTTGGACTGCCATTAAAGCAGATTTATATGATGTGGTTCTTGCAGTTGGAGTTGAGCAAATGGGCAAAGGTCTCTTAGGAGGTACTGGTGCAGGTAAAGGTATTCCTAAAGAAGGTCTATTGGGTTCAGGAACCATGCCAGCAGTATTTGCTGAAGCTGGAATGGAACACGCTAGAAATTATGGAACTACTTTTGAACAATTCGCAAAGATTTCTGTAAAAAATCATCACCATTCAACAATGAATCCAAAGGCTATGTATCAAATTGAAACTCCCTTAGAAGAAGTAATGAATGCAGAAATGATCTCTTACCCTAATACAAAACTGATGTGTTCAGTCAATGTTGATGGTTCTGCTGCCGCTGTACTAGTATCCGAAAAAAAGGCAAAAGAGCTGGGTATGGATAGAGCTGTTAAGGTCAGAGCTTCAGTAATAACTAGTGACCCTTATCAAGAAAGGGATTTAGTAATGCCAGATGTGAATTCATGCACCAGGAAGGCTGCAAAAGAAGCATATGAAATGGCTGGAGTTGGTCCTGAAGATATAAACTTAGTTGAACTTCATGATTGTTTTGCTACTGCAGAAATGCTTCATTATGAAAATTTAGGGCTTTGTGGAGATGGTGAAGCAGGAAAAATGATAGATGATGGAGAGGTGGAGCTTGGCGGAAAAATACCTGTAAATGTTTCAGGTGGCCTACTTTCAAAAGGACATCCTTTAGGAGCAACTGGAATAGCAAATATTTATGAAGTTTCCACCCACCTAAGAGGAGAAGCTGGAGAGAGGCAAGTTGAAGGAGCAAAACTTGGTTTAACGCATGTTATTGGTTTAGGCAGTGCCTGCGGAATACATATATTAGAAAAAGCTAACTAAAAAATTACAAGGTTAGGTATGCTCATTGGTGTTGTCAGTGACACGCACAATCGTGTCAAGCATGTTGAAAAAATAGTTAACCTCTTTAACTCTTATGAACTTTCATTAGTTGTCCATACTGGAGATATTACTAATGCAAAAACCCTAGAATTGTTCTCTGATCTCCTTTTTCCATTGAAAGGAGTATATGGTAACAACGATATCAATGAACCAGGTCTTAGTGAGACTTCAGAAAAAAATGGTTTTGATTTCAGATTTCCACCTCATATCTTTAAATTAGGCAATAGAAAAATAGCGATCTTCCATGAACCTGATGAAATAGATTCCTTCTTAAAACAAGAAAAGGATGTAGACCTAATTCTTCATGGCCACACTCACAGATTTAGAAATGAAAAAATTTCAGGATCAAGAATATTTAATCCTGGTGAAAGCTCAGGTATGTTTGTTGGTAAGAATGCAATAGGTTTAGTTAACCTTGAAGATCTTAATGCTAAAAGAATTTTCTTTTGAAATAAATAATTAGATAAGTTAGAAATAAAGAGATTGGCAAAGTAAGTAAAAGAGGCCTGAGAGTAGAAAAAGATAGTCCTACTTGGAACAATGCGTCATAAAAAAATTCAAATACTGCAGGAGATAGAACACCTTTCTTTAGTTCAATAGCTGAAGGTGTTAGTAAAAAAGAAAAAAATAAAACTGCGATATAAAGGCTATATTTTTTGTTTAATGCTTGGGATAAAACAAAAGAAATAAATAGACTAGCCATTAGATAAATAAACCAAACAAATATATTCATTGTCTTAAAAGTTCTTTAAAGATATCTCTAAAGTGGTTTTCTAATAAATATACCTTCCATCCTGGTAAGGTTGATAAACAAAATTCTAAATTACTCTTCAGCAACAATTTAAAAAAATCTCTTTGATTTTTCTTAGAAAACAATATCGTAGAATTAATTTGCCACTTTTTAGATGTAGATAAAATTATTTTATTAAATTTATTCAAATATTTTTCTTCTTCAGACTTTGTGAGTTTTTTATTATTTTTAAATGTTTCTTGACTATCCCTAGAAAATATTAAATTTGAGATATGGGAAACCTCTTCAAATAACCATTCAATTTTTTTGGTTTCATATAGTTCTCGATTCTGTTCTTCATAAAGTTCTATTAAAAATTCCACGTCGCTAGCTGCATATTCAAGCTGACTATCCCTTAATGGTCTTTTTATCCAATTTGATCTTGTCTCATTCTTATTAATAGAAAGGCCAAACTTTTCATTTACAAGATCCTTATAAGCTATAGGAAAAGACCCTCCTAAAAAGGCGTTAGCTAATTGTGTATCAAATACATTTATTACTTTGTTTTCACTCCAAGAATAAATCGCTTCAATATCCTCTCTTACTGAGTGGAATATTTTTATTACTTCATTGGAGAATAAGAATCCGCAGTAATTTTTGTATTTTCCTATAGCTATGCAATCTATTAAGTAAGTCTCATGAGAATCATTTACCTGAATTAGAGATAGATCAATATTTTCTTTTCCTGTTCTTCTGAACTCAGTATCTATAGCTAAGATATTTTTCGTTATAAGTTCTTGATCAAGTTGTTTTATATCTTCTTTAGTCTCTATTTTAATAAAAGACATAATTAGACTAATTAACCTTTTTTGAATAAGGGTACTTGATTAACAAAGAATAAAAGATCAGAAGAGTTATAAATCCCCAAAAGAGATAATAATCTTCGATACTAAAATAAATAGAAAAAAGTGCAAAAAAACAAGAAGTTAATGAAACAATAAAAAATATTATTAAAACTTTTATCTCATCTAAACCCTTATCTAGAAGAATGTGATGTATGTGAGTTCTGTCACCTGAAAAAATAGCCTTTCCTGCCCTAAACCTAGTAAAAAATGTAGAGAAAGCATCCATTAAAGGAAGAAAAATAAACCATATAGCAGATACAGGAGGAATTATTGATGCCTCTCCTTGAGAAAATATAACTAGGCTCCAAGCTAATAAGAAGCCCAACCACATTGAACCTCCATCACCAAGAAACATCTTCCACTTTTTTCCCATAAATCCAAGATTAAATAAAAGAAAAACTATTAAAGCTAAAGATACAAAGAGAGGTATTTCATAAAAACTTGCATTAAAAAAGAGGACTACGGATAGAGTGCTAATGACGGTAATTGAAACTAAAGACACAAGTCCATCCATTCCATCTAGCATATTGAACGCATTACATACTCCTACTACCATAAAAATAGTTACTGGTATTCCTAGCTTTCCTAGAAATATATTTCCTAAACCAAAAAGATCACCTAAATCAGTTAAATAAGTGTCAGTTAGTAAAATTACCATCCAGCTTGCAATAATTTGAACTATTATCCTAATAGAAATAGGGAGAGACTTTATATCATCTAAAATTCCTAAAATAAGTATTAATATAGAAACAAAAAATAGAGTGACAAACTCATTGGGAAGAATTGCTATCTTATAACTAAGAAAAAAGGTAAACAGAACAATAGAAAGATAAATTGAAAGTCCTCCTGCCAAGGGTATTTCTCCTGTATGTTTTTTTCTTAACCCATCAGGACTATCTACTAAATTAAGTTTTTTCGCTAATAAACAGCCTACAAAACAACAAAATATAGTTACTCCTATAACCAAAAAAGTATTAATCAACATAGACATAACTAGCTTAGTTTTTTAGAGTAGTGATTCCAGTTCCGATAACTTCAAACCTTCTGAATCTTTCTTTGATAACAGGGGTTTAGCTATAGGCCATTCGATTCCTACTTGTGGATCATCCCATAATAGAGTTTTTTCAAACTCTGGATACCAATAATCAGTTGTCTTGTAAGCAACCTCAGCAAATTCGCTAATGACAATAAACCCATGGGCAAGTCCTGACGGAACCCATAATTGTTCTTTGTTTTCTTCTGAAAGAGTCATGCTAAACCACTTAGAGAAGGTCTCAGAATCTTTCCTTAGATCAACTACCACATCAAAAATTTCTCCTTTTGTTACCCTAATTAATTTTCCTTGCGGTCGATTAATCTGGAAATGCATTCCTCTTAAAACATCTTTTCTAGATCTAGAATAATTATCCTGTACAAAATTTGGATGGATACCTACTTCCTTTTCAAATTCTTTTTTATTATAACTTTCAAAGAAGAGACCTCTTTGATCTTCAAATATCTTGGGTTTAATAACCTTTACACCCTGCAAAGGGCTATCTTTTATTTCCATTACTAAACTAGTAGCTTTTTAAGATAGTTTCCATACTGATTATCACCAATATTAGAAGCTAATTTTTGCAATTGTTCCGATGTTATTAACCCTTTCCTCCAAGCTATCTCTTCAGGACAGGATATTTTTAGTCCTTGCCTTTGTTCAATAGTAGAAGTGAATAAACTTGCTTCTAATAAGTTTTCATGAGTTCCTGTATCTAACCAAGCAAACCCTCTACCAAAATTTTCTACATTCAATAAACCTCGATCTAGGTATACTTGATTGACAGTAGTTATTTCTATCTCACCCCTTCTGCTTGGCTTTAGATTTTCTGCGATGTCTATTACATTATTGTCATAAAAATATAAGCCTGTTACAGCTAAATTGCTCTTAGGGGATTTAGGCTTCTCTTCAATAGAAACCGGTTTTCCAGATTCGTCTAAGTTAATTACTCCATAGATCTCAGGATTCTTAACATGATGGGTAAAAATCGTTGCTCCATTCTTTCTAGTACAAGCTCTCTTTAAATTATTTGAAATTTCACTTCCATAAAAAAGGTTATCGCCTAAGATCATCGCAGAATCATGATTACCAATGAAATCTTTACCGACTATGAAAGCATCTGCTAAACCCCTTGGTTTTGTTTGGATCTCATAAGTAATATTTAGACCTAGATCACTGCCATCACCAAATAATCTTTCAAACCTGCCGGTATCTTGAGGAGTCGAAATAATTAAGATATCAATGATATCTGAGAGCATCAAAGTTGAAAGAGGATAATAGATCATTGGTTTATCAAAGATAGGGATTAGCTGCTTACTAATTGATAATGTTGCAGGGTAGAGTCTGGTACCTGAACCGCCAGCAAGAATAATTCCTTTTCTATCCATAAATTTAGTTTTTTGGTACCTCTTTAACTACTTCTTCTAAGCAAGATTGCCATGTAAGAAGCTTTTCATCAAGGAGGTGTGTTAACTTAGAGCAATCCAGAACAGAGTTTTGGGGTCTTTTTGCAGCAGTAGGGAATTGATTGGTGTTTATAGGAATAATATCTTCTTCCGAAACTTTTAACTTTAAGCCTGCATTTCTTGCAAGTCTAACAATCTCTTTAGCGAACCCATACCAGGTTGTTTTCCCAGAAGAGGTTAAATGATATAAACCTAATTCAAAATCTTTGTTTCTACTTTTTAATAACATCCCTTTTGTTACATTAGATATTAGTGAGCATGAAGTAGGACTTCCTTCCTGATCATCTATTATCCTAAGTTGATCTTTCTTCGTCGCTAAATTTAGAATAGTCAAAAAGAAATTTCTTCTGTAATTACTATATACCCAGCTAGTTCTAAATATAAGATTTCTACATCCAGAGACTAAAATATTTTCTTCACCTTGCCTTTTCGACTTTCCATAAACATTCACAGGAGAGCAGTTATCCTTTTCATCGTAAGACCCTTTCTTATTACCATCAAAAACATAGTCAGTAGAATAATGGACTAGTAAACAATTAATATCTTTACAAACTTCAGAAAGAAAACCAGGGAATTCAGAGTTAAGTTCAAAGGCTAAATTAAGATTTGTTTCTGCATCATCAACATTGGTATATGCACAGGCATTGATTAAGAAATCAGGACTTATATCCAAAATATGATTTCTTAAATTAGTTTTCTCAGTAATGTTAAGCTCAGGCCTTTTTAGAATAAATACATTGAAATCTTTTTTTAGCATATGAAAAAGGGTTTGACCTAATTGACCTGATGAACCAATAAGAAGTACTTTAGAATTTTCCATATATTAGGAGTATTGCTTCAGAATCCATTCTTTATAATCGGTATTAGATATATTTTCTAACCATTCCCTATTCTTAATATACCAATGTATGGTTTGTTCGAGACCTAAATTAAAAGAGATTTGGGATTTCCAACCAAGTTTATCCTGGATCTTTTGCGAATCTATTGAATATCTCTGATCGTGCCCTGGTCTGTCTTCTATAAACTCTATCTGTCGAGAATAACCTCCATTAGATTTGCTTGGTAAAATTTCTTCAAGCTTATTACATATAGTCTTAATAACATCTATATTCTCTCTTTCATTATCAGCTCCAACATTATAAACCTCTCCTACTTTGCCTTTTTTCAAAATTAATTCTATTGCTAAACAGTGGTCGGTAACATAAAGCCAATCTCTTATCTGTTTTCCATCTCCATATACAGGGACCTTTTTTCCTGAAATTAGATTTAAGATAGTAAGAGGTATAAGTTTTTCAGGATACTGGAACGGTCCAAAATTATTTGAACAGTTTGATATGATAGAAGGGAATTTATAGGTTTTATAATAACTTCTAACAATGTGGTCAGAAGAAGCCTTACTAGCAGCATAAGGGCTATTTGGTTTTAGCTTATTTTCTTCAACAAAACTATCTTCCGATTTCTTTAGGGACCCGTAAACTTCATCTGTAGAGATATGCAGGAACACAAATCCTTTCTTTTCACTTTCAAGCATTCCTTCCCAATATTCCTTACACGAATCTAAGAAATCTAATGTCCCCATAACATTTGTCTCAAAAAATGGTCTTGGAGTAAGAATAGACCTATCTACATGAGATTCTGCAGCAAAATTTATAACTGCTCTTGGTTTTTCATCCTTCAAAAGCTTTGTAATGATCTCTTTATTTGAGATATCAGTCTTTATAAATTTAAAATTTGGTTTACTCTTTAGACTTTCTAAGTTTCCTAGATTTCCTGCATAAGTTAATTTATCTATGACTATAATTGGTTCTTCTGAATGCGAAAACCAATTATGAATAAAATTTGAACCTATAAAGCCAGCCCCTCCTGTTACTAGTATCATAGGCCCTCAATTATTTTCAGTTTTGATGCTATAAGCATAAAAAGTAGAGTAAAACTAAAGAAAATCCTGGTAATAGTCTTCTAAATATTCTTTCAAACAAACTTTCCAATCTCTCATTATATTCATCTTTCTTAAATTTAGTTTTCGATTTATTAGCCTTTCAGAATCGGGTCTTGTTGCAAAATATTCTTTCTCAAAGAAACTTGAATCTACTTGAGTTAGTTTAATTTTTTTATCTAAATCCATAACCTTCAATAATTCTTGAGTTACTTCGAATCTTCCAGTCATTCCTTCACAAACCATGTTGTAAAGACCCCAAAGCTCTGATTCCAGGAGTAATTTAACATTTTCGGCAAAATCAAAAGTGTATGTTGGGGTTCCCAACTTATCGTTTACTACAAATAACTCCTTTTTCCCTTCTTTTACTTGTTTAAGTATTTTATTTACAAACTTCTTATCTTTTTTTGGGCCTCCTCCCATCATCCATCCAGCTCTACATATCAGATGTTTAAGTGAGTTCTTTTCTACATAAAGCTCTCCTGCATACTTGCTTCTAGCATAGTGACACATAGGCGAAGGAAGATCCCAATCATCAAAAAATTCTTTTGATCCATCAAATATTCCTGCCGTACTAATATAGAGAAGAGGAATATCTAGCTTATTGCTAATCAAAGTTGCATTTTCAACAGATAAAGTATTAGTAAGATATGTATCTTCTACATTGTTTTCACAAAATTCTAGGTCTGTAAAAGCACCAATATGAAAGAGAAAGTCCGGATTATATGCTTCTACATCAGAAATATAAGACTCTAAGTCCCTAAAATCTAAGTAATTAAGCCACTCTTCATTAAGATCTATGTCTGTACATTTCAGTTCATAATCTTTACTAAATACTTTATAAAAAGCTTCACCGAGCATTCCACCACAACCAGCAATATATATCTTTTTCATAAATCTTTAAAAATGATTAGTTAAATAGAATCTAATACCTCAAAGTACTTCTTTTTAATTGCATTTAAGGAATATCTTTCTAAAACAACTTTTCTAGCATTCTTTCCTATTCTTTCTCTTAGACGATTATCATCAATCAACTGTTTTAAAGTCGAAACCCAATCTTCTTTTGTCGAAACAAGACATCCGCTCTCCATATGTGAAATGATATCTTTAGAAGTCCCTATATCCGTCGCCACTACAGGTATTCCAATGGCCATATATTGTAAAGCTTTCAATCCGCTTTTACCAAGAACCCAGTCGTTTTGCGGAAGTGGGTAAAGTCCTATGTCTATCGCTTGTAGGTCACTAACTTCCGAAGGTTTATTCCACTTTACTACTGTTAAATCCATTTCAGGAAATTCGTAATCAAAGTTGGAAATAATTAAAAGTTTAAAATCTCTTTCCTTTCTTAAATCTATAAGTGCTTCTCTTAATAAATCTAAATAAGGTAATGCGCTTTGTGTTCCAGTCCAGCCTATAGTTATTTGACTATCATTATTATACGAGTTATTTGAACTAAACCTTTCTGTATCTATTGAAGAAGAGATGAAAGTAGACTGATTTTTAAAATTCAGTTCTTTGCAATATTCATTAAGAGTTGGCGAGCTGGTAATAACAAAATCAGAAAATTTTATTAAGTTTATTGTTCGACTTTTTGTTCTAAGAAATCCTAAAATAGGGTTTACAGATAGTCCAGAATCAACCCTGTCTAAGAAAACAAAATCTTCCAAGTCAAAGACTATTTTCTTAGCTAGAAATCTTAAAATCCTATCATAAATTACTGAACCAAAAGGCGTAGTCCATTGATGTATATAGACTATATCAAATTTTCTTACTCTAAAAAGATCAATTATTCTCAGAAAGTTGCCTTTGATTACCCCTAATATTTTTTGAATAAAGAAACCTTTCTTATACAAAACTTTCCACATCTCTTTGTTCATAAAAGATGAAACTTCTACTTCATAACCTGCTTCACGCCAGAAGTTAAAATATTGTTCGTATTTCAATCTTTGTCCAGCAGCCTCACCTTCTGGATAAGGGCAAAGAACAAGAACCTTCCTTTTTTTCATATTAAGTCTTTTTCTAACAGGGAATGATAGATAAGCTTATACTCTTTTATTCCAGTTTCCAGTGAGAAATTACTTTCAGCAACACTTCTACACTTGTCTCGTATATCTTTTGAATTAGAAAGGTCTAGTAGATTTTTTTGAATACTTTCTAGATTTAAAGATGAGTCAAAATCAGAAATAATACCTATATTATTTTTGGTAATTAGTTGAGTTATATCTTCATTTAAAGGATTGCATAGGACCGGAATTCCGCTAGCCAGAAACTCTCCGAGTTTTGTGGGCATAGACGCCTTAATTGATAAGTTTGGTTTGGCATAGAAGCATCCGAAATCTATTTTCTTAAAATACTCAGGAATCTGATTAAAATCTACATCAATAACTTCAATACCTTCCCTAGAGATATTGAGTCTCTCTAGCTGATGATTTATATAGTTATGTGATCCTTTATTTAAAAAAAGTAGTTTAAAAAAATCGTATTTAGTGCTTAACCTTTTATATAAGTTCAATATAGGCTTTATATCATAGGCAGTATCAACCGAGCCAACATGACCTAAAGTGAAGAACTTTTTATTCTCAATTATTTCTTCTCTTTTCTTAAAGACATCTAAATCAGAACAAGTAGTTATCTTTACAAACTTTTCTCTTTTAAATAAAGGATTTTTAGATAAGATCAACTCGATAGCATTATCAGTTAGAGTAATTACTGAATCCGAATTTTGAATAAGTTTTGTTTCTAGACTATTAAAGAATTTATATAACATTCCTTCTCTAGACCAACCACCCCTATCTGCTTTTTCATCTGACCAAAAACCTCTCATATCGAAGATTAACTTAAAGTTAAGAAAGATATTTAAGAGTTGAGCTATTAAACCAGGAATTGTACTTCGTATATGAATCAATTGGATTCTATTAAAAGTAATTAAAAAGAAAGAGACAATAAATCCTAACAATACGTCATAAATAGTAGATAAGACCCTGTAATTTGAATGATATCTTAAAGCAATCCAGTTAATATTTTTTTCACTCACGATTTCTTTTAATAATTTCTTTTTTTTAAGGTCTAAATAATCTTCTTTTTTTTCGTAAGAAATAACGAACATTTGATAATCTGTTGAAAGCCCTTTTAAATAGTTAAGAACTTGGGATTGGCCAAGAGGCTCCATTAGCCCATCATAGGAAATATAAAGAATTTTTCTTTTCTTTGATTCAGAAGTTAGACTCATACCATTGGTTAAATTGGACAATTGACCATAATTTATGTTCATGATTGTAATGGCCTTCGAGATGCTCTCTCTTTATTTTACCTATTTTATTTTTATTGAATAAACCATGGGCATCTAAAATATCATCCGCTAACATATCTTCTGTCCAATCTCTTAGGTCTGATCTCATCCACTCAGAGATAGGAATAGCAAATCCTTGCTTTGGTCTATCAAAGAAATCTTTTGGAATGTATTTTTCTAGTATTTTTCTTAAAACCCATTTAGATTCACCATTTCTTATTTTAAATTCCAGTGGAAGGTTAAAAGCATAGTCTATAAGCTCTCTATCTAGAAAAGGAGCTCGAGTTTCTAAACTGAAATACATGCTTGATCTATCTACTTTACAAAGAATGTCATCAGGTAAATAAGATAGGAAATCAGCTTTCATCATCTTCTCTTCAAGATACTTTGAGTCATCCCCAAATAAGAACTCAGGATCTCTGTCTAAATTAACCCCATTAGATAGAAGGATATTGTCTTTTTCAGTCCACTCTTCAGTCATTGACTTGTAAAAAGATTTTTCATCATTAATTAAACTCAGTTTTTCAAAAGATTTTTGAATCTTTGAAGTAGATCTTGTAGCAAAATCATTTGCTAAAGGCGTCAGACTAAATAACTTAGCTAAAATATTTTGGGGAATAATTTTTAAAACTTTTGGAGAAATGGCTTTTATGGAGTTTGGAACCTTTTTTATAATCCCCCAATATTTATTAGCATAAATATATCTGTTATACCCACCAAATAATTCGTCTCCAGCATCTCCACTTAGCATTACTTTTACTGATTTTCTAGCTAATTTAGAAATTAACATAGTTGGAATCTGTGAAGAATCAGCGAAAGGTTCAGAAAAAGCATTAGGAATATGTGGTATTAAATCAATCACTTCCTTTTTGGAACACATTAAAGTATTGTTTTTAATGCCTAAATGATTTGCAATCTTCTTAGCATGCTTAGATTCATCAAAATCTGAAAAATCATATCCAACCGTAAAAGATTCATTATCAGCTGAGCTTAATTTCATTAAAGCAACAATAAGGCTAGAATCTATTCCACCAGATAGAAATGATCCAAGCGGAACATCAGAGATAAGTTGTCTAGAAACTGAGTTTTGTAGAATCTCTTCTGTTTTATTAATGATTGACAGGTCTGAATCTAATTTAAAATCTTCTCTATACTCAGGAATTTCCCACCAACTTTCTAACTTAATACCTGGAGAATTGATGAAATCATCAAAAGTATCCTTTAAGTCAAATCTGTATGCATTTAAATCTATAGTTAACAATGAAGCAGGTGGAAGCTTAAATATTCCTTTATATATGCTTAAAGGATAAGGAATGTAGTTCTTCTTTAAAAATAAGTTAACGGCATTCAAATTGAGTTCTTTTTTAAACTTGGGAAAAAATTTAAATGGAGAAATATCTGAAGAAATACCAATATAGTTATTGTTTGTGGATATATATAGTGGTTTCTCACCAGCTAGATCTCTTGCGAGATAGAGAAAATTCTTTTTCTCATCATAAATGCAAAAAGAAAACATACCTTTGATTGATTTTAGAGCAGACTTTATTCCTTGATCACAATACATTTCTATAAGAGTTTCTGTATCTGAAGTTCCTTTCCAAGGTTTATCCTTGAAGTTTTTTCTTAACTTATTGTGGTTATAAATCTCACCATTAAAAATAATCGAACTTGTATTGTCTAAAGATCTCATAGGCTGATTGCCAGTTGGATTTAAGTCTAGGATAGATAATCTCTTATGCCCTAATTTTAAAGTTTGATTACCTGATCTGTGCTCAGAAAAGCCAGTATTGTCTGGGCCTCGATGATTTATTTGTTCAAGAGATTGCATAAAGGACTCTTTAGAAAATTCAAAAGATTCATTGTGTAAGCAACCTAAAAATCCACACATAAGATTATTTACCTTTTAATTAGAATAAAGTTGATATAAAGAATTATAAATTTTTTCTTTTGAAAATCTTTCATTAATATATTTTCTAGACTCTTCTCCCATCTTCTCACTTACTTCAGGGTTATCTATAAAGAACCTCATTTTTTTTTCTAAGTGTTCGGAGTTACCTTTTTTTACTAGATAGCCATTCTTTTTATTAGTTATACATTCTCTGCAACCTTCAACATCAGAAAGAATAAGAGGCATCTTACATGAGGCAGCTTCTAAAGCTACTTGCGGCAGGCCTTCCCTGTATGATGGGAGTACAAAAATATCTGAACTATTAAATAAATCTGGCATCTGACTATGTTCAACTTTGCCAATATATGAAATATCTGGATTTTCTTTAATTCTATGAAAATATTCTTCAGAAATACAGTTGGGGTTTTCTAGGTCCAAATCTCCAACAATAGTAAAAGTTGCTTCTTTTGAACCTAACCTATCAACTGCTTCTACAAATTCTCTTATTCCTTTGTCTTTTAATAATCTACTTGCAAAAAGAAATCTAATTTTTTGGGATTTTTCTCTTTTGCTGTTGAAAAGACTCGTATCTATACCATTTCCTGAAATGACAACACATTTGTCTAAAGTAACAATTCTTCTTTTCAAGAAAAGGTTTAAGTCGTCATGATTTTGAAAAATAACAGCTACCCTCTTCTTGAGAAAAATTATTCTGTAAATATTAGTAATAATATTCTTAATAAATCTCGCCTTTATTGATGGATCTATAAATGCATAACCTAACCCAGTTATAGAGAAATACACCTTCTCAAATCTATAAAATAAAGAAATTAGACCTCCGATAACAATAGGTTTGGCTGATATCAGACTTAATTTTTTTGGTTTTATTTTTAAAATAACAAACAACAATTTAATCAATGATTTCATATTCCTAAAGATACCAATTGAAGATCTGCTTAAGTTTAAATGTATGACTTCAATACCTGTGTTCCTAAGACCCTCTATCTCTTGACCCTTAACGTTCTTACAATCTGTACAAATTGAAATTTTCAGACCTCTCTCCGAAAGAAACTTGATCTGGCCTAATCTGTGAGACTTAAGAAAAGAAAAGTTATTAATGACGAATAAAATATCAGGAGCTTGTTGCTTCATTTACTTGATATGTCCTTTCATCTAATTGATGCTCTCGATAGAAATAGTAGAAAGCTACTAAAAATGGAAAGAATCCTCCAAATCTATATCTAGCTAATGTTCCAAAATTACTAGTAGTAATTGCATGAATGCCCATGCATATTCCGAAACCAAATAAGAAGATAAGAAATCTCTTATCCCAGAATACATTTTTCCTTAGCACCAGGAAAGCTAATAAACAAACCAGCAATATTGATTCTATTGACATGATAGCTTGAAATGGGTTTATTACTTGCCAAAGCAGAGGAGCTAACAAGAAAGTGGGAATCTCTCTAAGGGTTGTATATATTAAATGGAATCCTGACTGAATTTCTAAAAGTTCAACTTCATCAATAGGAATTCCATCTTCTAAAGCAAAAGCAAGCCTATAAATATTTATTAGATCTCCATAATAATCAAAAGTAGCTATTATGATAGTTAAGCTGACGAGACTGTAAAAGGCTAATCTTAGATACGATATATGTGACCTTAAAAGAAAGATAAAAAGCCAGATAAAAAGAAAACCTGGAGCATTCTGTATCTTTAAAATAGCTAAAAAGAATAAACAAATCAAAGAGGAAATAGGTTTATTTTCCAAGATAAGAATTAGAGATATCACTCCGAAAAACATTATAAGAGGCTCTCTTAAAGACAAAGACGTATAAAGAATAAAGCTAGGTATCAATAAAAAAGCAATAATTTCTCTGGCTTCAAATCTTTTTCTTAAGAAAATAAAAAGAAGAAGAACAAGGAACTTATTTGCAAAAGCTAACGAAGTAACAGTAAGGGCACTGAATAAAGGAATAAAAGATAACATGTAGCTAGCAACAAGAGATCTGGCTCTGGCAACTCCGCTCCATTCATCAAAAGAACCCTCAGCTGTATCCATGAACTGTAAACCCTCAATCAAACCAATATCCTTAACTCTGTTGTAATAATCAAAATATGTATATTGATCTCCAAAATAATAAGGACTAAATAAAATGAAATTAAAAAAGAAAGGACTTAAAAAATAAATTATCCAAAATAGAAAGTATTCCCTCTCAATTAATTTAAAACGAGTAAATAAAATTAATATTAGAGTTAAAAGACCAAAATTTGCTAACTCTGCTACAAAATAGGCTATCCCAAACTCATTAATGAAGAGCTCAAGACCATTAGAATAAAAAAACACTCTCTAACTAGTTTTTTCGAATATTAATTTTCTTAAAAATAGGTAAATAATAGAAAAGCTAAACCCAATAAAAGGGAAGAAAATGAAGATAAATTTAAGGTTTGGGTACACCGGTCCATTTGAAACGGTCGGAGGCTGGATAATTTTATAAGAAAAAGGTAAGTCACTAGACAACAAAGCCAATTGACGATAATGGCCCTTTATCAAGTCAACAAAAGAATTTTTAATGTCTTTATCCGTTACAGTTAGAATTTGTTCTTTAAGGAATGTAATCTGAGCTTCTGCATATTCAATTCTACTTTCTTTTAGAACATTATCAGCTGCTTTAAGTAGATCAGGTAAAAGTTTCTCTGCCAAATCTGGTTTTTCAGTAACTATAATAAGAATGACTCCATATTGTTGCTTCTTTTTATCTTCAAGGGGAGAAATATCTAATAAAGAATTAACAGTATTTTTTAAATCTAAAGGGCCAAAGGTTTGTTGAAGCATTGTAATATCATAACCAAGAACCCAGGCTTTAAATTTATCCCAAAATTTGGGTTTAGGCCTACTGTATTGATTTTTTTCAGGATCGTAAAAAGGTTCATAGAAGACTGAATCGTAACCAAGATCCCATAACTCTTCTGCTGTAGGGTATGCCTTTATGAAGTTGACTAAGTCATCAAGCTTGGTAGAAGCTCCGCTAGATCCTGTTAGGAATGTAGATAAAGAACTTAGAGACTGAACTTGACTGGAAGACTCATCGGGTTGATTTGAAACTATTATCGAGGTTACAGAAAATTTAGGAGTTATAGAAAAAGAATATATAAAGCCTATAAGAAATAATAATACTGTCCAAGAGGAAATAAATTTAATATTCTCAGAAAATAATTGCTTAACTTCTGAGAAGATATCACTTATTTTTTCATTTTGTAGGTCTAGTGTGCTCATAGGTGAACTTCTTAGCTTATAATTCAGAACTATAACGAGAAATCATTTTACAACACTATGGAATCAGAAAATCAGCTTTTTTTTAAAAATGAATTATTTATCGATGATTCAAGTAAAGTTCTAGTCTTAGACAAATCTGATGGTTATACAGAAAACTTCGGAAAACAATGGCAAGATTTCAACAAAGTACAAATAGATAGCCTTAATTCTTTTGATATTTCTGAGAAATACCTGGAAGAACTTTTGTTTGAAGAAATTGATAATTTAGAAGGAAAAAAAGTTCTTGAAGTAGGTTGTGGTGCTGGTAGGTTTACAGAGCATTTAGTCAAAAAAGCTAAAATATGTGTATCAGTAGATATGTCGTCTGCTATTTTTCACAATGTAGCAAAAGATATGGAAAACTTGGTTTTAGTTAAAGCTGACTTTACAAAATTGATGCCTAAGATGAAGTTTGATTTCGTTATTTGTAGAGGAGTACTTCAACATACACCAGATCCATTTTTGTCCATTCTAAAGCTCCAAGAATTTGTATCTAATACAGGATCTGTCTATTTTGATATTTACTCTTCAAAATTAGGTAAGCTCCACCCTAAATATTTTCTTTGGAGACCATTAATAAAGATATTATGGACCTACGAAGGATTTCAAAAGTTTTTAAGGGACAATATTACTGTTCTTTTAAAGTACAAGAGGCTATTAAAATCTTTCTTCTTTAATTCATCATTTATAGCAGACTCTCTCATTCCAATTTGGGACTATAAAGATATTATTGATCTAAATGATAAACAGCTTGAGGAGTGGGCAATTCTAGACACCCTAGATGGAATATACGCCAAGTACGATAGCCCAAAAAATTATAAAAAAGTCATACGTTTATTAAAAAAGAACAAGATAGAATTACTGAAATCAAACAAAAGTAAGAATTACTTTAAAACTAGACCGCTTCTTAAGATCTAAAATCTTTAAAATCTTTACTTTTTTGTTATTAAAAATAGAAAGGGATGAATCAATCCTCCTAAGACATAACCAGGTATCTTAGCTAAATCTAGCCCTAAGCCAAGAATAGACACTTTTATCCACTTTAAGGGAAATAAGAAATCTCTCTCTTCCTCTAGCCTAAGAGGTGAATATATACCTCTATATAGGACAGAAAATACTAAGATTAGAGAAAGATAAATTTTTGTTACATGAGGAATATACAAGGAAGCTTCTTCAACCCAGCCAGCAATAGAAAAGTTCCAGTTATAAACTCCTAAAGAAATAAATATAAATATAATCAATTTTAAGTAAAAACTAACTGGACCAGTAAAAGATTTACTTATTAAGGCTCTATTAAAATAAGAAGAAGAAATTAGAATTACTATCAGACTAAAAAGATATATCTTAGTTATATTTGGAATATATAGATTTTCATTTTCCCAACCTACAATATAGTTCCACCTTGGAATGATTAAAGCTGACAGGATAAGAGCAAAACTTAAATAAAGGCTTTTAATATTTTCTTCAACATTGACTCGTGCTGCATGAAAAGAAGAGTAAAAATACTTATATATGACCTCTCTATAAGAACTAGGTACATCGGAATAATTCAGAATTGGGTCTTCAGGGCAAAAATAAGAAAGTTCGGTTTTCTTTACTCTTTCTCTCCATTCTAAATCTTCTGCCCTCCTTACTCCTTGCAAAAATCCACCGACTTGATCATAAGTCTTTTTTAGCAACATAGTACCTGGTGTTGACTCATGACCTATAGATCCAAAAGTAGCAGCTTTAACAATCTTTTGCTTGTCAGTACCAGCATGATAAAAAGTTCTACCAAAAATCACTTTGTATCGATTTTCGGAAAAGAGATTATAGTACTTCTCTACATATTTTTTTGAAGGCACAGTCTTTGAATCAAGAAAAAGTAAAATATCCTGATTAGCATTCATTGCTCCAATATTTCTTGCTTCTCCGGGATATGCTTTTTGAACTTTTAAAAAGTTTATATTTAAAGAGCTCTTAAAATCACTGACTAAGGATTTATTAGAATTATTTAGACTAGAATCTACTATAACTATCTCAGAAGGTTTTATTTCTTCTTTATTTATTGCCTCTAGAACTCTCTTCAAAGAATCAGAAAAGTTTTGAGAAGGGATTATTACGCTGATTGGTACTAATTTATTCATCAGAAGAAAATACGGAAAATATATAACTACTTAAAGAGGCTATATCAATAACCGAAAAAACTAATAATCCGCTAAAAAGAAAATTAGATTTTTCAATTAGATTTCCTTTTTCAAACCAATTATTAAATTTATGATAGCAATAAACCCTGTAAACTAAGAATATAGGGATTAGGACTAATATATACCAACTAGCAAAAACTGCTAAAACGAATATTAAAAGGCATATAGAATAATTCCTGATAATACCTCCAACCAACATATTAGAGTAACCACTTTTATTAGCTCCTAGGGTAAGATTGTAAAACCTTTTGTAGATTTCCGTATAACCTTTAGGTAAGTTCCACCTGGTAAAAGCTGATTTTTTACTAATTGAGTATAGGTCTTTCTTATCAATCTGGTCCAAAAATCTAAGATCTTCAACAATATAGCTTCCATCTTCACTTTGAGGAAATTTACCTACTTTCTTCCAAGCTTCTTTCTTAATTATCATTGAAGCAACAGACTTTTCTAACATTTGGTTATGGCTTTTTCTACCCAATATAAAGCTGCTAAGAGATTTAGTGATTGCATTACTCTGTTCTGGATATACAGCTCCGTAGATCACTTCTATTTCTGGGTTAAGAACAATCTCCTCAACTAAAAGCTCTAACCAATTAATTTCTGGTAAGTTTCCTGCATCTATCAAGGCTACGAAATCACTTTGAGAGGACTCTATAGCTGAGTTCCTTCCAGCTCCTCTACACGTGCCTTTACGCTTTACTATCTTTATTGATGGATAAGTATTCTGATACTCCCTTAAGATTGATAAAGTTGAGTCTGATGAACCCCCATCACAGAATATGATTTCTTCAGGTGCTTTAGTTTGGGAAAGTAATCTATCTAAAAAAGCCCTTAATACTCCCTCTTCATTGTAAATGGGGATTGCTATTGAAATCTTTATTTCAAATAGATTTTTCAAGATTTGCTATTTAAATAACTTAATTGGGCCAAATCATCTACAGCGTACCAACTTTCTGGTATTACTGATGACGAGTAGAGGCCTTCTATAGTTATTAATTGCGACCATACTTTATTAAAATCATCGCAGACTTTAATTAAATCATTAATTTTCATAGGATTTAAAATCTGTATTCCTGAACAATAATAGTCTGATTTCTTTTTTCTAGAGAGCTCTTTAACTATGCCTTGTTCCTCAAAAATATAATCTCCTTCCAACCCTTTAATTGGTTTAACAGGCACTACCATACAAGGAGGAGATCCTTTATCTATATAATCTTCAAAAAGATTTGAAAAATTTATAGAAGCAACGTTATCACAAGTCAAAACTAGAACTGGCTCATCTATGAATCTCATTAAAGTATTAAATATCCACCAAGAATTGCCTTTCCCTTCTGTATTAAAAACTGAAGAAGCCTCTTTCTCAATAACATAAGAAGCCAGCATAGAACCCTTGTACCCTACTGTTATATGCACATTTTTAAATTTACTCTTTAGATTTTCAATTCTCTCACCTATTAAAGTAGACTCTTTTGTTGGGGCTAGAGCTTTCGGAATTGAGTCTGTAAGAGGCCTCATCCTCATGCCTCTTCCTGCAGCCATTATTAAAGCATGATTAAAAATATCAGTCTTCAATTTAAAAGCCTAGTTTAATTAATTCTTTTATATCTTTTTTTGACATTTTCTCTGAATTTTTACTGGAAAGAGGCTCTTTCATATCAGTTTCTGACGTACTATTAAAGTTAATTAAATAATGAACCTGATCATCTAACTTTATTTTCTTAGTATTTTGAATTTCTAATTCGCCTATTAAATACTCATCCTCCTTATCGCCTGGTCTAGAATCTATTTCTTTCCAAGTTGTATCATAGAGTTCACACCAAATATCTAAAATATCTGAGATTTGGGCAGACTTCATCTGCTTAGATAGGATCCCTCCAGAACATAGATCTATATTTTCTAATGCTCTGATAACTAAATCACTAGCTTCATTAATTGAGAAAAAGAATCTTCTCATTCGAGGACCAGTAGATTCAATCATTCCTATTTCTTCCATCATACTCTTCCAAATAGGAAAAACTGAACCTGTTGACCAGGCTATATTTCCAAATCGGACACACGAAAAATTTGTTTCAGACTTCTCATTTAGAGTTGTAAACATTCTTTCCATAACCGCTTTTGATAAACCATATATGTTTCCAATAGGAGGCGCGGTTTTGTCAGTGGAGATACCTAAAACTGTCTCGATACCCCTATCAATTGCTGATCTAGCAACATTTTGTGAACCTAAAATATTCACATCAATACATTCATTTGGGTGTTCTTCTGAAATTTCTACATACTTTGTAGCAGCTGCATGAATAATTATTTCTGGCTTAAGCTGATTTAAAGCATCATTAACTGAATCATAACTTGAAACATCAAGAGGTATACTTTTGCAGCCCGTCAAGGATTCAGCTTTCTTATTTAATCCATTATTCCTCGCACCAAGAATAATCTCATATCTATCTTTTAGCTTTATTGCAAGACTTCTACCTAAGAATCCCGATCCTCCAGTTATGAGAATTTTTTTCATAATATTTTATTAAACTTTTTTTCTATACTTTTATTATTGTCTTTAAATACCAAGTCAAAATTTATTAAGAAGACTCTCCTTTTGTCTAAATTAACTTCCTCTTTTTCTATGGATCTATACCCTTTTAAATTGGAGATATAGAAATACAGTTGGCTGTCTCTTTCAATAATATCAGAGGTAGAAATAAATACCTTCGGTTTATTATTAAAAGTCTGCTGGCTAATTTTTACCATTGACTTTAGTCCCCAGTCTTCAAAAGTTTGAGCACCATAATAAGTATTTAGAACATTGTAGTCTCTAGAAAGAAAAGAAAACTCTATATTGTCTGCAAAGCTCTTTGTATCAATTAATACATAGTCGTGTTTTGCTATTTCTTCTTTTTTCAGAGACAAAACATTAAAAACTGATCCATTAATCTTGGACGAAACCACTTGGGCCCAGCTATTACCTTGACCGATAATAAGACATAAAAAGATGAATAAAGAAAGTAGATATTTAGAAAACTTTTTAAAGGAAAAGATTAAAAGTAATACCAAGTAAGAAATTCCGATAGAGCTAATTATGGTATTCCTTCCACCTATAGAGCCCACTAAAATATTAGGAATTACAGTTAGTAGTATCAATAAAATAAAAAATGATATTAATTGTTTATCGACTCTTATAGGACCTTCTTCCTTAAAAAAATGATAAAGAATGCCTACAGTAATTGAGTTAAATAAAAGCAACAGAAAAACCATCAAATAACTCATCTGGAAAAATAAATAAAAACCATAAAGAGCACTTCTTATAAATGACCTACCTACAAATATATGAAATACATCAATGAAGCCCCCCGGAAGACTTTGTAGAGAGATAGACCTTCCAGCCATTGTCTGAGCGAATCCAAAGGCGCCTGAAATTCTATAAACGCTATAAAATATAACTATAAATAACAAAAAGGAACCAAATAGAATAATTTTTCTATTAAGAATATATTCTTTTTTACTTATAGCCATATAGGACAGCATTATTAGAGGCAGAAAGAAGCCTACTTCGTACCAAAACAGACCAAAAGAGTAGAAGATTATCGATAAATATAAATTTAGATTAGTAAAATTATCGAAATATCTTATGAAAAAATAAAGACTAAAAATATATAAAGAAGAAGATAGGTTTACATGGGCATTTACAGGGTAATGAAAAACCTCAAGCTTATGAATAAGTAATACGTAAATTAAAGACAATAAGAAACTTAGAGAATTATTTTTAGTTAAAACTCTTAAGAATAAAAATGAAGCTAATATTGTTAAACTGCTAGAAAAAAAGATAAGCAGTAGCCCTCTAAAGCCATCTATCCCAACTAAAGAATTCTGAAGTTGAAACCAAATATATTGGAAAGGCCTATCAGGATGGATTAAGAAAAACCTCCAACCTTCTTCTTTCATAAGAAAGAATTCATAGTCATCTGGACCAACAGAATATCTCTCAAATATAAAGAAATGAGCTAAAAAGGATATAAAAATTAAGAAGATTGAACCTAAAAAATAATTCTTGTATAAATAGTTAGGCATAACTAGTACTGATTAAATTTTTAGTGCTTTACTAAAGTCATAAATTATAAAAAAGGGCAAAACCCATAAGAAAAGAAAAAAGGACTATTCTTGTAAAATGTAAAGAAATCATTTTTCATAAGTTGGATTAGGGTTTCTAAATACTAAAGATCTTAATAGTAAAAAATTTACGACAACGTAGGTAGATAATGCCAAGACTTGTGAAATAAAACTTGGAAGGAAAAGAATCTTTAAGCAGAAAACTAAAACAGACAAATTTATTAAATACGAAAAACCTGTTGAAAGACTAAAAAGAATAAATTTATTTAAACTTATTGTTATTGAAGAAAAGGTAAACTTACTATTGAGAAAGAAAGAAGAAATTAAACCAAAAGAAAATCCAATAAAATTTGAAAAAATATTTCCAAACTCATAAGAAATCATTAGAAATATAATTGATAAGGATATAAAAGTATTTATAAGACCGATCAAAATATATGATCTAAATTGGAGAAAAAAAGAACTTTCCATAAATATTGAATTTCCAGTTAATATTTATTTTATTGAAGAATTTTTGCAATATAAAACTTCATAAATATCAAAGAATATGTTCTCAATAAGCCTAAGTAGTGGCTATTTTACTTCATAACCTCTTATATAAATATCTCTTTCTAAGATTCTAAATTGATAATAGAAGATTTAAGTTATTTAACCTTAATTAACTCTAATTTCATATACGGAGATAGGTTTGGTAAAAGATTAAAAATCTTAAGTAAATTTAATCTCAGAAGGGTTAAAGCAATGAGGCCAACAAAACTTTGTCTCTTTTTGAATTCAACGTCTGTATTTAATCTTAAAACCATTTGTTCCAGAATTTCTCTTCTATCAATGGCATTTAAAGAATTAATTTGTTTTAAATATGAAAAGACCTTATTCTTACTAACAAAATTTAGTGAGTCCCAAAGTCCATCACTATTATCTTCTTTCTCAAATTTGTGAATGTATTTTTTAAAAATTCTGTAGGTTATAACTTTATTAATTATTATAGGTATTCGGAAGTGACTCTCATAAGGAAAGCCATAATTTGGGCATAAAATAACGCACTTACCTCCCTCATTTAACCATCCATCAATTTTTTTTAAGAAATCTTTCCAAGATTCTAGATGCTCAAAAACATTCACTAGATAAATCAAGTCATACTTTTTTGATGGTTTAAGTTTCTGGTAGGGTAAGTTTAGTATATTAACTCCCTGACTCTTCACAAAGGTATTTAAGTCCTTAAAACTTCCAAAACCATCACCAAAAGGTTCTATTCCCTCACAATTCAATTTAGGATAAACCTCTGCAATCATTGAAAGAAGTATTCCACTACCGCATCCAACTTCTAAAATCTGAGCTTCTTGGGGTAATTTAGAAAGATAATCTTCTAAATGAAGAAATCCAAATTCTGCTTCATTTATCCAGACTTCCTTTTTATGGAAACTTTTTGACTTAAGTTTTTCTACAACCTGGAATGAGATCATTATTTAAGGTTTATAAGGTTTCATCAGAAGACTTATATTCTGCCCTTATTAAGTAGGTAGGTCTTCTTTTTGATTCAATGTATGTTTTAGATAAGTATTCTCCCAAAACCCCTATTCCTATTAACTGCACACTACCGAAGAATATGATAATAATTAACAAAGAAGCATATCCTGGGACCTCAGATCCATAGACTATAGTTTTGAAAAATACAAAAAAAGCAAAAATAATAGAAACAAATGATCCTAAGAAACCCAAATAGGTCCAGATTTTTAAAGGCCAAACACTAAAATCAACTATTCCTTGAATAGCTAAGCCCCATAGCTTAGAGCGAGTGAAACTTGTAGAACCAACTTGCCTATAATTCCTATCAAAATTAAAGGAGACTGACTTAAAACCCATCCAGGCAAATAAACCTCTCATAAACCGTTGATTTTCTGGAAGTAATCTTAAAGCTTCTACTACCTTCTTATCCATTAACCTAAAATCTCCAACATAACGGGGGATCTTAGTAGTAGAGATTAAATTATGGAACCTGTAGAAAAGATCAGCTGTTATTCTCTTAAAAAACTTATCAGCATTAACATCTTTTCTTTTCGGTAAAACAACATCAGCCCCCTTCTCCCATTCTTCTATTAATTTAAAAATAAGTTCTGG
>MDTE01071172.1_pt1 | contig 24509 bp, 16 predicted proteins | sample 811231 | NCBI WGS metagenome assembly MDTE01 (sample SAMN05326651, study PRJNA326480) | marine metagenome | isolation source: seawater | place: Indian Ocean: Red Sea | collected 2010 | reverse complement strand
TTCGATCGACAGGGGCGGATGTATGTCTCCGAGAGCGGTGACTGGTCGGGTGAACTCAACGGGGGATTGTTCCGAATCGAACCCGGTGGCGGGGTGGCCAAGCGGTGGTACCCCGAGGCGGTCGACACCCCCAATGCAATCGCACTGGATGCCGAGGAACGGAACCTGTATTTCGTCGAGACGTTCGGAGCGGGGATCGCACGGGTTGCCATCGAGGCCGACGGGTCGGCGGGAAAACTCGAACGGGTTCTGCACATGCCGCGACACGTCCCCGATGGCATCGCCTTCGACACCGAGGGCCGACTGTGGATTGCCTGCCATCGACCCGATGTCATTTACATCTTCGATCTCGATTCGAACCGGCTGACGTTGTTTGCCGAGGACTGGATGGGCGAGGCGCTGCGAGGTCCGACCGATGTCGCTTTTGCCGGACCGAACCGAGACATCCTGCTGGCCGCTTCACTGGACAACCTGGTCGTTCACCGTTTCGACAACGTCGGCGCTGTCGGGCTGCCGCTGAACCACCCATCGATCTCGTAGTCACCCCGGATCTCTTCGTCGATTGAGCCAACCGTTATGCCACGCCGTTCCCCTCGCACCATCATCGGTGTGCTGATGGGCCTGTTGGTCCTGACGGCCACCGGCTGGTCCGTGCTGCAGGAAACACTGCCCGTCGGCCCCACCCCCGCTGACCAGCAGCGGAATGCGGACCTGCTGGCCGGCTACGACTATTCGAAATATCCCTCCGCAATCACCGGCTACACGGGCCAGGATCGACAGCGGATTGTCTTTCCCCGTTTTGCCCACGCCGTACGAACCCGTGTCGGTCCCCGTGGCAACTACAAGGCTGCGGTGGTCCAGATGAAGGACGGTCGCCTGGTGCTGGCCGCGTGTCGCGACAACTACGAGAAGGATCCGGCCAAGCGACGCTTCAGCATCTTCGTCTACGAATCGAAGGACGTAGGCCTGAACTGGAAACAGATCAACAAGACACCCCTGTTCGGCAAGGAGCCCTCGCTGACCGTGTTGCCCGACGGCTGGTTGGTGCTGACAGCACAGAAAACCTTCCGCGGACCCGGCTCACGAGCCGGCAAGGCCATCAACCTCGCACACTCGGCCGACGGTGGCAGGACCTGGAAGACCAACGACCTGGACGGAACCGATTACCCACGGAACATGATCGTCGAACCCGACGGGTCGCTGCTGATGATCCGGGCCCAGGAGTCCGACTGGAGTGGAAAGAACCAGGGCAGTCCCCACCTGCAACTGTGCCGCTCGAAAGACCATGGCCAGACCTGGACCTTCGCCACGGGCAAGATCGACTGGAACGAGTCGGCCTTCGGCGAGGTCTCGTCCATCCGGTTGAAGAACGGACGCCTGCTGGCCGCACTCCGACGACAGATCCCCAAGACGCACGGGGAGGGTTTCGAGGACACGGTGATCTGCCAATCCGATGACGGGGGCCGGACCTGGTCGAAACCACGATTGATGGTCAATACCGCCGAGGTGCACGTATTCCTGGCCCAGTTGGCCGACGGCCGGGTCCTGGCCACTTACTCCGACTACCACCTCCCCTACGGTGTCTCGGCCATCGTCAGCACCGACGGGGGCCGGACCTGGGACCGTGACCACCCCGCCCGGCTCGTTCTCTCGGCCGATCTCTACGTTGGCTGGCCCGTCACGATCCAACTGGCCGACCAGAGCCTGCTGACCGCCTACGCCATCACCGCGTACATCGAGCAGCCTCCTCAGAAGACAGTCACCGAGGTCGTCAGGTGGAAACTGCCATGAGCGACAGACGATTGCGATTTGCCGTATTTGGCGCCGGCGATTTCGGCCCCCAGTTCTCCGGTTACATCGCCGAACTCGGTGACGTGGTGGCTCTCTCGGAACCGAACCCCGAGGCACGGGATCGGTTCGGCGAGATCACCGGCCTGGAGGTCCCCGGATACGACGATCACCAGTCGCTGATCGACGCCGAGGAAATTGACGTGGTGGCGATCACCAGTCCCAATTTCACTCATCGCGACATCGCCGTGTCAGCGGCCCAGGCCGGCTGCCACGTCTACTGTGAGAAGGCGATGGCCAACACCGTTCCGGAATGCTGGGAGATGGTGCGGGCCTGCCGTGAGGCCGGTGTGCGGTTGATGGTGGGACACAAGCGACGGCTGCGACCGCCCTGGGCGCGAATGATCGAACTCAAGGAACAGCTCGGAGCCCCGTTGGCAATCACCTCGTGTGCCTACCACGACGCGCGACAGTACGATCACCAGGGCTGGTGGACCCGTCGGGACGCCTGCGGGGGACTGCTGCCGGTGATCGGCGTTCATATCGTGGACTGGATGCGGGCCATGTGCGGTGACGTGGCCACCGTGCGGGCCGTTTCACCGCCCCAGGTCGACACCCGCTACGACTTCCCGGACACGATGCACGTCACGTTGACATTTCGTTCCGGCGCCGTCGCCACCCTGGCCGCTTCGCTGGTCTTTCCCCCGTGGAAATTCCGGGAGGCCGGTGGACCGATCGTGATGTTCGAGAACGGGGGCCTGAGGTTTGAGCCCTTCATGGACCATCTCGACATTTCCTGGCAGCACCGCGACGACCCGACGCTGCACCACGAGCGATTCGACGACCTGGGCTTCGACCATGCCTACCGGCTCGAACTGGGCGACTTCGTCAAGGGGATCGACGACCCCGAGTACCGGGGCTGCCTGGGTTGGGAAGAAGGGCTGCGGTGTGTTGAGATCATGGAAGCCGCCGATCGCTCGGCTGTTTCCGGAGGGGAACTGATCTCGCTGCCGCTGTATCCGGAGCTGGAGGATTGAGCGTGAGGTCGATCGACGACACCAGCCCTGGCACGCCCGATCGCTGGTACCTGCTCTCCTACGTCGCCACGACCTATTTCACGATCTACGCTCACCGGAACCTGATCAACTACATCCAGCCGTCGCTGCTGCTCCCCATCGCCGACGGTGGACTGGGACTCGACGAGGCCCAGCTCTCGTGGGTCGGTCCGGCGTGGCAATTGCCCTACTGCTTCTCCCAGTTGTTCGCCGGCTATCTCTCGGACCGCTTTTCCCGCCGTCGAGTGATCCTCTCGAGCCTGCTGGCCAGTTCAATCTGCCTGGCCATGATCGGCCTGGTCGGCAACCTGCACGAACTGCTGATCGGCCGGGGACTGCTGGGCTTCGCCCAGGCCTGTGCCGTACCTGCGATGGCCGGTGCGATCGCCGACTGTTTCCGGCCACACACACGGTCGAAGGCGATGGCGATCTATCTGTTCAGTTACAACGCCGCGGTGATCGTCGCCGGAAAGTACGGCGGCGCAATCGCCGATCTGCCCGCACGCCACATTCCCGGGACTCCCGAAACATGGATCGTCCACGGATGGCGGCTGTCGCACTTCGTTTTTGCCGCGGTCGGCGTGGGCGCGTGGCTGGTGCTGCTGAAGGTGCTCCGCGAACCCCCGAGAACCGAACGTCGCGAAGATCGCGGGCTGGGCACCGAGGGCGGAACCGTCTGGCAGACACTCGGCCAGATCTTTCGCGTGCCGTCATTTCACCTGATGTACCTGACGTTTGCCTGTGCCGGAATCGTGGTGCGGATTTCCCGGTTCTGGATGCCCCAGCACTTCCACAACGTCTTCCACGATTCGCTGGGCTGGAACCAGGAGGATGTCGGCAGCTTCTCGACCCTCTGGATTCAGATCGGCAGCATGACCGGGCTGTTGAGCGGTGGCGTGCTGGCCGATCGGCTGGTACGGCGAACGATCCGTGGCCGGGTCTGGGTACAACTGGGCGGCTGGATTCTGCTGACTCCCTGCCTGGTGGTGATCGGCACACAGGAGAGTCCGATGGTCCTGCGCGTGGCCATGCTGTTGCTGGGACTCGGGCTGGGAGCCTACCAGGCCAATTTCTGGACCGCCTCTTTCGACGTGATCGACCCGGCCGCCCGGGCGACCACCATCGGGTTGTTCAATCTCTCCTCGGGACTGTTGGTCTCGACGTGGTTCGACCCCTTCCTGGGATGGATCGAAACCGGTGCCCAGCAACAGGGTGAGTCAATCCTGGGCACCGCGATCGTATCGGTCTCGGGTGTCGGAGTCGGCTGCATCGTACTGCTGGGGCTGATGATGTGGTGGACGCTGCCGCGTGACTACGTGGGTGACGACAGCGAGCTGGCCCGAGACTCCACACGCGAAGATGTCGCGATACGGGACAAGCCCCCCCGGGACAAGAAAGGCAGGTTCACGACCGGGTCGACGTAACGGCCTTGCCCTGTTGCAGACACCGCGCGACAATGATGTCTCCCCCGGACACGAGGAAGTTGGTTGATGCGCTGGTTCACCGTGCTGCTGCTGTCGGCGATCCTCGTCGGCCCCGCGACGACTCGGGTCGAGGCGGCTCGCAAGCAGAAGGACCCCAACGTCATCCGAGCCCTGGGCAAGGCCCTCGAGTACCTGAAGCGAGAACAGCGGCGGCAGGGATACTGGGAAGCCCGCGGAGGACAGTACCGGGTGGCGATGACCGCCCTGGCGGCCAACGCGCTGCTGTCCGAGGGATCGACAACGACGACCGGAAAGTATCGCGACGAAGTGGCCCAGGCGGTCGATTTCCTGGTCGGGCAGTCGCGGTCCAACGGACTGATCGGCTACAAGAGCGACTACCGGTACACCTACGGTCACGGCTTCTCGATGCTGTTCCTCTCGCAGGTCTATGGCGAGGAGGAGGACAAGAAGCGTCGGGGTGACCTGAAGAAGGTGCTCGTCAAGGCGGTGGATTTCTCCGCCAAGGCTCAGACCACCCGCGGTGGCTGGGGATACATCTCGGCCAAGGACGGCAACGATTTCGACGAAGGCTCAACCTGCATCACGCAGGTCCAGGGCCTGAGAGCCTGCCGCAACGCGGGTATCCCCGTGCCCAAGGAGATCATTGACCGCGCGCAGAAGTACATCCGCGACTGCATGACCCCCGATGGCGGCATCCGCTACCGGTTTGGCCAGAGCGGAGGGGCCCGGCCGCCGATCACCGCCGCCGCCGTCGCCTGCATGTTCAACTCCGGCGAATACGAAACCGACCAGGTCAAAAAGATGATGGCCTACTGCGAAAAGAACGTCTGGCCCGGGCGTGGCGTGACCAGCCGCTTCGGGCACTGGCACTACACCCACTACTACTTCTCGCAGGTGATGTACCGCATGGGCGAAGAGAAGTGGGCCAAGTACTACGGCGAGATCAAGAAGCAGCTGTTGCGGACCCAGTCGAGTTCGGGAGCGTGGCTGGAAGGTTACATCGGCCCGGTCTACACCACGTCGATCAACGCGACGATCCTGCAGTTGGAGAACGGCTTCCTGCCGATCTACCAGCGTTAGCCCTCCACCAGTGCTCCCCCAGCCGTGACCGGCACGATGGAAGTCCAGCAGACGGCCAGCCTGTCACGTCAAAACCGTGCGGGAGGATGGTTGGTCGGCTGGTTGCTGCTGCTGCTGGCCACCGCCGCGATCTACCGGCCGGCGGTCACAGGCGACGGCGCGTTCGAGGCGTGGGACCAGGCGCGAGTCTATGTCCCGCTGCAGGTCAGCAATGCCCGACAGCGGAGTGCCGGAGAAATCCCGTTGTGGTTCCGCCACGGGTTCCTGGGTTACCCGTTGCAGGGTGAGAACGAGTGCAGCGGGGTCTACCCGCCGGCAGCCGTGTTTCACCTGATCGGAGATCCCGGGACAGCCTGGGCGGTGTTCCTGTTGTTGCACCACCTGCTGGCCGCCGGTGGCACGATGCTGCTGCTCAAAGGACTGGGCTCGGGTCCCACTGGTGCCACGTTGGGGGCCGTGGTGATGGTCTTTGGAGGCTGGTTCGTTGGAGAGATTCCCCAGGCAACGCTGGTGACATCGTTCGCCTGGACTCCGCTGGTGTCGGCCCTGTGGCTGCACGCCTGCCGGACCCGTCGACTGGCTCCGGCCACCTGGGCCGGTCTCGCCCTGGCCATCCAGGCCTCGGGAGCTCACCCCCAGGTCCTGTTTTACACCCTGTTGGCCCTGTCACTGGGCGTCGTCTGCGAAGCCAGCGGGGCCCGGAAATGGCAGCGAGCCAGCTGGGCCGCGGCGGCGGCAACAGTCACCGTCGGCATCGGGCTGGGGCTGGCCGCTCCGCAGTTGTGGTATTGCCTTGAGACACTTCTGACAACCGAACGGGGCGCCGGGTTGAGCTTCGACCGGCAGATGGATGGATCGCTGCCGCCACATTTCCTGCTGCAGTTGCTGCTGCCGGGCGCCGCCGGGGACGACCATCGGCTGCAGATCCTGTTCACCGACATCCGAATCTATGCCGGGATATTGACCCTGCCCCTGGCCCTGGTCGGATGGAGGAAGGGCCCGACCGGAGCGAGAATCTTTCGCTGGGGATTGGTGCTGTCGGTTCTGCTGGCACTGGGTCGTTACGGCGGTCTGTTCCTGGTGCTGGGGGAACTGCCCGGCTTTCGCAGTATCCACGTGCCCGCCCGTTTCCTGATGTTCACATCGCTGTCCATCGCGGTCCTGGCCGGGCTGGGACTGGATCACCTGATCGGAGAACCCGCTGACACGGTTTCAAGAACCTGGAAACGATCGGCTGTGGCACTGGGTGTGACCGGAGTCGTGCTGCTGACCGCCGGACTGGTCTTGCGCTTCTCCCCGGGAAGCCTGGACCCCAACTGGCTTTTCGGTCGCGGCAACCACGACGAGGTGTTTGTCCGCGAATGGCAAAATGTTTCCGAAACCGCCAGGAACGCGGCGATGTCCTGGGCCGCCATTCTCGGAGGAAGCTCCGCTCTGCTGGGGGGAGCACTCTGCCTGGTGGCCCCCACCACCGATTCACGCCGGGTGGGCATGCTCTGCGTATTGCTGGTCACCATTGACCTCGGGCTGGCAGCGACCAGGCTGCTGAACTTCGCACCCGGAGATTTTTACCGGACCCGGCCCGTCACACTGGACCTGGTAAACCGGGATCGGGGTCGTGTGGCGGCCACCGTTCCTGATTACGCTTACGACGCGCACGCACGCACGCTGGCATTGCTGCCGGACAACTCGGCCGGCCTGTTCGATGTCGAGGCCTTCTCGATCAACCCCGGTGCCCGTTCCGATTGGCTCCGGCGGACCTCCGCCGCTGTCTCTCCCAAGCTCCATGCCCTGTTTCACGTCGGTACGCTGATCATTCGACGGGAACTGCCAGCCGTTTCGGATCCCATTCCCGGAATCCGCCGCTCGGACGAACTCGGGGAATACGGGATCTACAACGTGCCGGACGTGCAGCCACGTGCCAGCCTCTGTCGTGACATCCTGCTGGTCACTCGGCCACAAGCGGTACTGGACACCATCGCCTCTCCACGTTTCATTTTGGGCGAGACGGTGATCCTGGACCGTCCACCTCATCACCTGCCCGGGACAGTCAACGAGTCGGACGTCGAGGAATCTGTCCGGATCGTGACCGACCGTGCGCAGACCGTCGAGATCGAAGCCTCGCTCGTTCGGGACGGGATCCTGGTCCTGGCCGACCTGTTCCACGACGGCTGGCGAGCCACCGACAACGGTCAACCGGTGACGATCCTGCGGGCCAACGGGCTGTGCCGGGGCATCGCCCTCGGACCCGGATTGCACCGGATCCGCTTCGAATATCGCCCCCGCAGCTTCGAACAGGGGTTGTGGGTGTCGGCTGCCACATTGATCGTGCTGGTGGTCTGTGGCTTGGTGAGCTGGCGACGGGGGCGGCGATGATCACGCTGGGATGGCCTCCTGTTGTCTCACATCGACAATCGCCGATACAATCATCGTATGCTCAATGTCTTCACCAACCCCCGATTACGCGACTGCGGCGGGTTTTCCCGTCGAGAAGCTCTCTCGGTCGGATCACTTGGCCTGGCGGGACTGGGCATCGGTTCGATGGGGTTGTCGGAGGTGTTGAGAGCCCGGGCCGCGGCTCCGACAGCATTCCGTGACAAGTCCATCGTATTGCTGTTTCTGACGGGTGGGCCGAGCCAGGTCGAGACATTCGACCCGAAGATGACGGCGCCGGCCGAAGTTCGCAGCGTCAACGGCGAACTGACGACCAGCCTGCCCGGAGTGACCTTCGGTGGCACGTTCCCTCGACTTGCGCCCTGGGCCGACCGAATGGCCATCGTCCGGTCATTCACTCACGGCAATTCGAATCACACCGGTGGGGCACAGGATGTGATGAGAGGTGGTGCCGGCAACCAGATCGGGATGGGCTCGATCGTCACCCGTTTGCGAGGCACCAACCATCCCCGCACCGGCATGCCCACCCAGGTCTATCTCAGCCACCAGGAACCGGATCCCCAGTTCAACAAGGAACGGTTGCGACTGCTGGAGGCCGCCACGGCCGGCGAACTGGGAGCCGCCTTCGCCCCGTTCGATCCGCTCGGTGACGGACCGGTCAACCAGAACCTGACACTGAACCTGACACGTCGCCGGCTCTCCGATCGCCGTTCACTGCGACAATCGCTCGACCGGCTGGCGCGTAATGTCGACACCAGCGGCATGATGGAGGGCCTGGACCGATTCGAGCAGCAGGCGTTCAACCTGTTGCTGGGCAAGGGTCGCCGCGCCTTCGACCTCTCCGACGAGGACCCCGCGCTGGTCCGTCGTTACGACACCAGTCGTTTCAACACCGCGCTCCGCGTCAAGACCCGACACTCGACACTCGGACACCAGCTGTTGCTGGCGCGCCGGTTGTGCGAAGCCGGCTGCGGTTTCATCACCGTCCACAACCCCGGCTGGGACATGCATGGTGGCAACACCCAGTTCAACATGCCGTTCGGCATGGAACGACTCGGTCGACCGGTCGACCAGGCCGTCAGCGTGTTTCTCGAGGACCTCCAGCAACGCGGTCTCTCGGAAAAAGTTCTGCTGATCATCACCGGGGAATTCGGCCGGACCCCGAAGGTGAAAGCCGATGGCGGACGCGATCACTGGCCGAAGCTGAGCACGCTGGCGTTTTCTGGCGGTGGACTTCCGATGGGACAGGTGATCGGCCGATCCAGCCGTGACGCCGGTGAACCCGCGTCCCGCCCCGTGACACCGGAAAATCTCTTCGCCACCATCCTGGCAACGATGTTCGATCTCGGTGTGCTGAGAGTGCTGCCCGAGGTGCCTCGCGACGTGGCCCGGCTGATCGAACGGGCCCACCCGATTCCCGAACTGGTTGGCTGAGACACGGCCCGTTGGGACCGTGGCGATTGCCCGGCCGTGTTCTCCCTCGCTATGCTGCCGTGTCAGCTGGTGAAGGAGGAAGACAATGGGAATCCTGGAACGATTCAAACTCGACGGTCGTGTCGCCCTGGTGACGGCCGGATCGGGACCGCAGTTCGGCAGCAGCCTGACCGAGGGTTTGGCCGAGGCGGGCGCAACGGTGATCTCGGCGTCGCGGTCACTGGAGAGAAACGAGGAGTTCGCGGCAGGGCTTCGCGAACGGGACCTCGACGTGCACGCCGCCCAGGTCGACATCACCGATGTCGAGTCGATCCATGCACTGCGTGACAGCCTGCTGGCCGACCACGGCCGGCTCGACGTCCTGGTCAACAGCGCCCTGGCCCGTGATGGCCACGCGGGGGCCTTCGACGAACAGACCCCCGAGACAATCGGGCGGTCTGCCGCCGGGGACTTCACCGGACTGTTCACGATCTGCCAGGCCTTTCTGCCGACAATGGTCGAGCAGGGTCGCGGGTCGATCATCAACATCTCGAGCATCTATGGCGTGGTCGGCAACGATCCGACCATCTACCTGGATACCGATATGAAGCAGCCTGCCACCTACACGTTCGTGAAGGCCGGCATGATCAACTTCACCCGCTACCTGGCCAACTACTACGGCAAGCAGGGCGTCCGATCCAACTGCATCAGCCCCGGGGGCTATTTCGACAACCAGCCCGAAGCGTTTGTCGACGAGTACAACAAGCGGGTGCCGGTCGGGCGCATGCTGGACAACGAGGACATCAAGGGAGCGGTGGTGTACCTGGCGTCGGATGCGTCGGAGTACGTCAACGGCCACAACCTGCTGGTCGACGGCGGATGGACGGCGGTGTAGGCCGACTCCCGTTTACTCGACGTAGAGAAACTCGTCGAGGTTGAACAACACCAGGCAGTAATCCGAGAGTGTCTCGGCAAATGGCCCGTCGCCGGCCTCCAGGAACGCTCGGCCCAGCGACAGCTCGTCGGGACTCGGCGACCGTCCCAGCGCCAGCCGGTAGGCCCGCTGGACAACCGCCACCGGGGCACGACCCGCCTCGGTCTCGAGTCTCGAGGCAAACGCCCGAGCCTGGCGATCCAGTTCCGGACTGTTCAACAACGTCAAAGCCTGGCCGGCGTGAGAACTCTGGTTGCGGCGACCGCAGCTGACCATCGTCCCGGGTGCATCAAAATTCGTCAGCAGCGGTGGGCGGTTGTTCCGCTTGACAAACAGGAAAATCGCCCGCCGGTTGTGCTGCCAGGGGTCCGGATGAGCCTGCCAACTGCCCTTGTACTGCAACGCTGCGATTTCCGGCGGCAGCGGCAACCGGACTCCCGGCCCCCCCGCCTGGCGATTGAGCTGCCCACTGACAGCCAACAGGCTGTCCCTGAGCGCCTCGGCCTCCAGCCGACGTCGACGGAACTTCCACAACAGCTGGTTTTCCGGATCGGTGTCCACGGCCAGCCGGTTGGGCACGGTCCCCGATTGTCGGTACGTCTCCGACAGCAGCATCAGGCGGTGCAACGGCTTGATCCGACCGCCGTTGGCCAGCAGTTCGGCGGCTAGCCAGTCGAGCAGTTCCGGATGAGAGGCGGCGGCACCCATCACTCCAAAATCGTTCGGCGTGGCAACAATGCCCTGTCCGAAGTGATGCTGCCACAGCCGGTTGACGAAGACTCTTGCCGTGAGGGGGTTGGATTCGGAGGCCAACCACCCGGCCAACTCGGCTCGCCGTCCTGTCGAATGCCCACCCTCGCTGTCGCCGACCTCGTCGATCGAAGGGCGGGCCCTTTTCCGGAACGAACTCGGTCGAACCGGGCGACCACGCTGGACCATCACGGCCGGAAAACTCGGAAACACCTCCTCGCCGGGGTGGTGAGGTTCTCCACGGACCAAGCGGTGCGTCGAGGGCACGTCACGTCCCCGGTCGGCGATCGCCATCACCGAAGCCACCGCCGCGGGTTCGGACGACAGCACGCCCTGCAGCTCGGCCTGAACCGCCACGTATTGCTCCCGCTTCGCTTCGGGCAACGCCTCACGGATGTCGGCCTCAACAATGACCAGCATCCGCTCGGCAGCGGTCGCCAACCGAGACTGGTCCGGCGTCCTCACTGACGCATCGACGGCCAGGGCCTCGAGCGTCTCTTTGCCGAATCGGCCACGACGTTCGGCCAACAGGCGTTTCTTGACCGGGGCTTCGACTTCCTCGAGCCGTTTTCGAATCGCATCCCGTTTTTTGATCCACACCTTTCGAGCCTTCTCTCGGGAAGCACGAATCCCGGCGGGAACCAACGGCAGGTCCACCGCCTGGCTGGCAGCGAAGAAGGCTTGCAGCCGGTAATAGTCGGCCTGGGGCAGGGGGTCGAACTTGTGATCGTGACACCGGGCACAGCCGAATGTGACTCCGAGAAATGCCGAGCCGACCATGTCCACAATCTCGGTCAGTCGCTCCTGGCGGTTCTTCGCCTTGTCCTGGGTTCCAGCGTTGAGTCGCAAGGGGCCAAGCCGATGCAATCCCAGGGCCGCCAGCGCCTGGCGGTTCTCCGGAAACAACTCGTCCGCGGCGATCTGCTCGTGAATGAACCGGGCAAACGGCTTGTCGCCATTCAACGCCTCGATCACCCAGTCGCGATATCGCCAGGCATGCGGTCTCGGATCGTCGTACTCGAAACCGTCGCTGTCGGCGTAACGGACAACATCCAGCCAGTGCTGGGCCCAACGGTGGCCATAGTCCGGTGACGCCAGCAGGCGGTCCACCAACCGCACCCACGCGTCAGGGCGAGTGTCGGAAAGGAACTGGTCGATCTCAACGGGGGTCGGTGGGAGCCCAAGGAGGTCCAGATGGATCCGCCGCAGAAGGGTCCGCCGTGGAGCACGTGGCGAGAGAGTGAGATCCACCGTCTCGAGCGATTTCACGATGAACGCATCGACGGGATTCGCCACCCGGGCCGAATCCCGTGGCCGAGGAATCTCGGGACGCTCAACCGGACGAAACGCCCACACCCGTTCATCGTCCTGTGCGCAAACGGCAACCGGAATGAGTACCGGCAGCAGCAGGGTGGCCAGCAGGAATCGGTGCATCTGAGGTCCTTGACGGGATTCTCCATCTTCGGAATCAACCGCTGTAGTGGTCAAGGCGGACACGGGTGTTGAACGCCTTCCGACCGACCGATTGCTCGGGTAGGCTATAACACGATGAACCACTCACCCCCCACAAGCTCCTGCCGGGGATTGCGGCCGGCATGGAACCGTCGAGACTTCCTCGAACACGGAGGTCTCGGATTGGGTTCGATCGCGCTGGCGTCACTGCTGGCGCGTGACGGGCTGGCTGACGGCGTGGGATCCTCCGCCGCGGCAAACCCGCTGGCGGCCAAGCTGGCCGATGTTGCCCCTCCGGCCAAATCGGTGATCTTCCTGTTCATGGCCGGTGGGCCGAGCCAGGTTGAGACGTTCGATCCCAAGCCCGAACTCAACCGCCTGCACGGACAACCGGTACCTGCAAGCCTCGGCAAGGTCACCACGCAGCAGGCCAGCGAGAAGTCGCTGCTGCTGGGCGTCAAGCGGAAGTTCCGGCCGTGCGGTGAGAGCGGCCTGGTGATGTCGGACCTGTTCCCCCACCTGGCCACCTGTGCCGATGACCTCTCGGTCGTTCGCTCGATGCATGCCGAGAGCATTGTGCACTCCGCAGCGCTCTACCAAATGAACACGGGCCGCACCCTGATGGGGCACCCGACGATCGGTGCGTGGCTGACCTACGGGCTGGGCAGCGAGAGCGATGACCTGCCGTCCTACATCGTGATGCTGGACCCTGACGGCACACTGGTCGGTGGCCCACCCTGCTGGGGCGCCGGATACTTTCCGCCGATCTACCAGGGCACGCTGTTCCGGCCCGAGGCTCCGCCGATCCTCAACCTCCGCCCCTCCGGGGGACGGACCATCGCCCGACAGCGGCGCAATCTCGACCTGATCCGCCAGCTCAACGGGCTCAACCGCCGGCCAGGCGACCCCGTTCTCGAGACCCGGGCGGCGACCTACGAGCTCGCCTTCCGGATGCAGAAGCATGCCCCCGAGGCAGTCGACATCTCCCGCGAGACAGCCGAGACACAAAAGCTCTACGGGGTCGATCGCCCCGAAACCTCCGAATTCGGACGCCGCTGTCTGCTGTCTCGACGACTGGTCGAGCGAGGGGTTCGCTTTGTCCAGCTGTATTCGGGAGGCGGACCCGGAAACATGACCTGGGACGGGCACGGGGACATCGAAGAAAACCATCTTCGAATGGCCGGGCAGGTCGACCAGCCCATCGCCGGGCTGCTCAAGGACCTCAAGCGACGTGGTCTGCTCGAGAGCACCCTGGTGATCTGGGCCGGTGAGTTCGGGCGAACGCCGATGTCGCAGGGGAGTTCCGGACGAGACCACAGCCCATTCGGATTTTCGATCTGGATGGCCGGTGCCGGACTGAAGGGCGGCCGCATGGTCGGGGCGACTGACGAAATCGGGCTGCGGCCCGTCGAGAAGCCCTACCACGTCCGCGACCTCCACGCCACGATTCTCGATCGCGTCGGACTCGACCAGGATGCCCTGACCTTCTTGCACAACGGTCGCGAGGAACGCCTGACCGACATCGGCGGTCGAGTGATCTCCGAGCTGCTGTAACCGGCCCACCAGTCATTCCAGCGCCAGATGACAGCGGACACCTGATGACGGGTTCCAACCAACTGGCATCCCTCTCGCACAACCACAACCTCCAGTCACAGCAACCGGAGAAACCCCGATGATTCGCCATGCCATCACCGTAGCCCTCCTGCTGGCCAGTTCGGCCATGGCGGCCAAGCAGCCCAACGTGGTGGTTGTGCTGTGCGATGACCTGGGCTACGGAGACCTGGCCTGTTACGGCAGCCCCACCGTACAGACACCGCACATCGACCATTTCGCCGGGACCGGGCTCCGCCTGACCAACTGTTACGCCGCCTCGGCCAACTGCAGCCCCGCCCGTGCCGGTTTGCTGACCGGCCGCACGCCCTACCGCGCCGGGATCCACAACTGGATCCCCATGCTCTCGCCCATGCATCTCCGCCGTGGTGAAATCACCCTCTCGGGGCTCCTCCACCAGGCCGGCTACACCACCTGCCACGTCGGCAAATGGCATCTCAACGGCCGCTTCAATCTTCCCGAACAACCCCAGCCCTCTGACCATGGCTTCGACCACTGGTTCAGCACCCAGAACAACGCCTTGCCCAGCCACCGTGACCCCGACAACTTCGTCCGCAACGGCAAGGCCGTGGGGCCGCTGGAGGGCTACTCAAGCCAACTGGTCGTCGACGAAGCCCTGGGCTGGCTTCAGTCGCTTCGAGACAAGACCAAGCCGTTCTTCCTGTTTGTCTGTTTTCACGAACCCCACGAACCAATCGCTTCAGCCGAGATCTTCGAGAGGCGATACCCCGATCTGGAGGATCCGGCCCAGGTTCGGCACCACGCCAACATCACCCAGATGGATCACGCCTTCGGGCGGTTGTTGGCGGGAATCGACCGACAAAAGCTGACCGACGACACGCTGGTGCTGTTCACCAGCGACAACGGGCCGGCCATCACCCGGTACCATCCCCACGGATCCAGTGGTCCGCTCAGGGCGAAGAAGGGCCATCTCTACGAGGGTGGTATCCGCGTGCCGGGAATCGTCCGTTGGCCCGGACACACCAAGCCGGGCACAACCAGCGACGCGCCCGTCAGTGGCGTCGACGTGCTGCCGACGATCTGCGAGGCGACGGGCACTCCGCTGCCGGCCGGCCGCCATTTTGACGGCAGCAGCATTGTTTCGCTGTTTGACGGCAAGACCATCCAGCGGCACCAGCCGTTGTACTGGCAATTTCACGTTGCCAGCAGCCGGCCCAAGGTCGCGCTCCGCGACGGCGACTGGAAACTGCTGGCCCATCTCGGCGACCCACAGATCAAGCCTTTCGGCGACATCCGCGCCAAGGACCAGGAGGCCATCAAGACCCAGAAAATTACCCGGCTGGAACTGTACAACCTGGCCGAGGACGTGGGAGAAACCCGTGACCAGGCAACGGCCCACCCGGACAGGGTCAAGCAAATGGGTGGCGTGCTCGAGGACCTGTTCAGGCAGGTGCAGAAGGAAACCCCGACCTGGACGGCCTGGACCTGGCCGCGACACGAAGGAAAACGGATTGCCTGGGCCGGGAAGTTGCGAGGCTACGGCTGGCGAACCAACGGCACCGGCAGTCATCCCGGCGCCGACGCGCCTACTCACTGGAGTCCCAAGGAGAACATTGCCTGGGCCACTCCACTGCCCACGCGGAGCAACAGCCTGCCGGTGTTCACGCGGCGATCGGTCTTCACCTGTGTCGAACCGTTCGGACTGGCCAAGCTCGATCTCGCCGACGGCAAGGTGCTGTGGCAGCGGACCAGCAGTTACACCGACATCACCTCGCCGGGTGACTGGGTCACAATCCTCAAGGAAGTCAAACAGCTCAAGACGATTACCGACGAACAAGCCGCGCTGAGAAAACAGCGGGAGAAGCTCGAGGACCAGCTCGACAAGGCCAAGGACAAGGACGCCCTGCTGGCGAAAATCGAAAAGATCGAGGCCCGCGAGGAATCTCTGCAGGAGAAAGCCGACGGGATGCCCCGAGCCGCTCGCTACACGCTGCCGATCACCCAAAGACAGTACAACGGCTACACGACCGCGACGCCGATCACCGACGGTCGCCTGGTCTGGACCGTCTTCGGCAACCGGGTCGCGACCTGCTTCGACATGGAAGGCAAGCGGAAGTGGTCCCGGGTACTGCCGGACAACCCCCAGATGATGTGGGGCCATTCGGCCAGCCCGCTGCTGATTGCCGGTCGACTGATCGTGCCGATCGAGGACATCGTCGCACTGGATCCGGAAACCGGTAAGGAACTGTGGCGAACCAGTTATGGCCAGACGTGGGGTTCACCGGTCCGTGCCGAGATCGACGGCAAACCGCTGATCCTGATGGCCAACGGTCGGATGGTGCGACCACGTGACGGCAAGGTGATTGGACGGCTCTCACCCCTGGAACGATCTTCGCCGGTCGTCGTCGGTTCCACGGCGTTCTACATCGGCCAGCGGGCCGAAGCCTTTCCATTGCCCGAACGGCTTGATCCGAAGGCCAAGAAGCGGTTGCGACCCAAGGCGTTGTGGGAGTCGAGCCCTCCGGGAGGCGGGTTCAGCTCATCGCCGGTCGTCCACGATGGCCTGATTTACTGCGTGGCCACCCGGGGCATTCTCAGCGTGCTCGACACCAAGACGGGCAAAACCGTCTACACCAGGCGCCTGAATCTCGGCAACGGCCCGGTTTGGCCCAGCCTGCTGCACGCCGGAGACCATGTCTACGTGAGCAACCGCGACGGGAACACGGTCGTCTTCAAGACAGGTCGCAAGTACCAGGAGGTCGCTCGCAACCACCTCGAGGAGTTCATCTCGACCCCGGTTGTCCACCGCAACCGTATCTACATCCGGACCTACGGTCACCTCTACGCCATCGGAGAGTGAGACGGCGGGCGGGGGCCACCCTGATATTTCCCGGCCGGCCGACGACACGGAGATCAGGCGATCACGCCGCTGATCGGTTCGCCGTCAAGAGCCGCACGGTGCTCACGGCCGGTGCGATCGAAGATCGGCATCCGGGGATCGACGCCAACCAGCTTGTACATTGTCGCCACGTGATCGGCGCTGCTGACAGGGAAGTCGACCGGCCAGCCCGCCTGCTTGTCACTGCGGCCGAACACCGTCGCCCGACGAACTCCCGCACCCGTGTAGACGATGAAACCGCATTGGGTCCAGTGATCGCGACCGGCGCTCTTGTTCACCTTGGGCGTCCGGCCCATCTCGCCCATCAGCACCACCAGGGTGTCGTCGAGCATCCCGCGACCGGACAGATCTTCAACCAGCGCCGAGTAGCACTGGTCGAGCGTCGGCAGAAGGAAATTCTTCAGCAACCGGAAATTGTTCCCGTGGGTGTCCCACTGGCCGGCCCCGATCTTGCCGTTGAGCTGCGACTCGAAGGTCAGGCCGACAAACCGCGTTCCCGACTCGACCAGCCGCCGGGCGGCCAGCAGACACGAACCAAACAGGTGATCGCCATATCGCTTTCGTGTCGACTCGGACTCTCGGGCGATGTCGAAGGCGTCGCGGGTGCGGGTGGAGGTGAGCAGTTCGAGGGCTTTTTTCTGGAACACGCCAAGTGTGTTCGCGGACGTGTCGCCCAGTCCGCGGCGGATCTTGTCGACGGCGGCCAACAGGTCGCGGCGACGGCCCAGCCGGCCAGTCCCCAGACCAGGCTGTTCATCCAGGGCCGGAAGTTGTGGTGCCGCATAAGGCACCGGCGGATCGATGTGGGCGTTGCGACCCTCGATCGTTTCGCGAAATTCCGGTGTGTAGCTGGTGAACAGCGGATCAAATCGCTGTCCCAGAAAACCACCGTAGGGACCGGCACGATGCTTGCCCTGGCTGTGACCCGGATAGGTCGGCATCCAGACGTAGTTGGGAACGCCGACCGAACCGATGCCGGCATGCTGCATCACCGAACCGACACTGGGGTGATCGGTTGGCTTGAAATGGTTGCCGTTGATCACCGGACCGGAGTAGCCGGTCAGCATGTTGTACGGACTGTGGGTGTTGTAGAGATGGGTGTGCGTACGGACGACACAAGAGTGGTGCATGGTCTTGGCGGTCAGCGGCATCAGCTCGCAGACATCCAGCCCCGGCACGCTGCTGGGGATTGGACGAAACTCGCCGCGGATCTCCGCCGGAGCATCGGGCTTCATATCGAACATGTCGATATGACTGGGACCACCCATCAGGTTGATCAGGATCACCGACTTCGCGGGAGCACTGGCATCAACGGCACGAGCCTCTTCAGAGGCAAGCAACGTCGGCAACGACAGGCCACCGGCCAGCCCGAGGCCGCCGACCTGCATCAGGTCGCGACGTGTCAGGCCGTCGCACAGTCGACGGTCGGAACCCAGAACGCTCAACATCCGTCTGTCACCTCTGCCGAAATGGACCGGACCCATTCTAGATCATCGATGCGTTCGCTGTCATCTGGTATCGGCGTTTCAGGGGGTTTCCTGTGAGGAAGCCGTGTCCTCGGCCGGAGGCGAAACGGTCTCATTCGAGGGGCGGTCAGCGCCCGGCGCCGTCCAGTCACCCCAGTGATCCAGGTAGTGGGCGTACGCAGGACACGTCTCGCGGCGTTCCTCCAGCCACCCCTTCGTCTCCGACACCAGCCTCTGCTCGGTTTCGATGTCCAGCCGACCGATCATCACCCGCGAACGCAAAAACACGAAGTACGTGTCCAGCACGTCGCAGCGGCAGTAGTCGTTGATCTCCTCAACACGACCCTCGTCGTAGAACCCCTGAACCATCGATCCGTCGACGCCGGTCTTGCCCGGTTTGCCAATCAGGTGCGCGAGCAGATTCAGCCCGCCACTGACCCGCGAGGCACCGAAATTGGAGACCAGGTCCATCAAGTCGATATGCGACTGGATGTTGTACCGGTTTCGGGCCTGGTCGTAGGTCCGTGCCTGGACATTGAACCACTCGGGCAACGTGATCCCGTAACGGTAGGCGGCCAGCTCCAACACCGGCAGGTCGTAACCCCGGCCGTTGAATGTCACCAGCGTCGGCTGCCCGTAGTGCTTCCATCCCTTCCAGAACAGATCGGTGATCACATGAGGCCGGTAGTCGGGAGCATCGAGCACCTCCAGGCCGAGCAGCCGGAACCCGCTGTCGACCTTGGCGACGGCAACAGAGATCGGCAACATCCAGGTGGGCGGCAGCACGTTGCTGCCGTACTGTTCGAGACGTTCGGCACCGAACCTCGCAATTGCCTCGCCAGGCGACAATTCTTCATCGCCGAATTTTGCCTGCGCAATCAGAGCCCCATCGGCCACCGCCTCGACGTCGAACACCAGATAACTGACCAGGTCCGCCACCACCGCTCCTGTCTGCTGAGGGCCCCGCCACTGCGGCGACGCCGCTGCCAATCGTCTCGCGGGTACGTTACCATGAACCGTCGAGGCCTCAAGCCTCCTCTCAAACGCTCTCTCCCAAAGCCCGCGGCATGGTTGATCCGACCGACATCACCGAACCCACCGGAGTCACCGGGGAAGTGGTTGCGTCCGAGACGGACATGGGTGACGAGAACAGCCAAGCTGCTGCCAGCCGTGAGGCCATCGATCAGCTCTCGGCAGCCTACAGCCGCATGCGCGAGGAGATCGGCAAGGCAATTGTTGGCCAGCACGAGATCGTCGACCAGCTGCTCGTTTCGCTGTTCTCCGGAGGTCACTGCCTGCTGGAGGGAGTTCCCGGACTGGCCAAGACACTGTTGGTGAGCACGATTGCCGAGATCCTGCAGCTCTCGTTTCGCCGCATCCAGTTCACCCCCGACCTGATGCCTTCGGACATCACCGGCACCGACGTGCTGCAGGACGACCCGGACACCCACCAGCGGGCCTTCCACTTCATGCAAGGGCCGCTGTTTGCCAACATCGTGCTCGCCGACGAGATCAACCGAACACCGCCAAAAACCCAGGCTGCGCTGCTGGAAGCGATGCAGGAACGGCGAGTGACCGTCGGCACAAGCACCTACCCACTGCCACAACCATTCTTCGTGCTCGCCACGCAGAACCCGATCGAGCAGGAAGGAACCTACACGCTGCCGGAGGCCCAGCTGGACCGGTTCATGTTCCATGTTGTCGTCGATTATCCGACGGCCGACGAAGAACTCTCGATCCTCAAGCAAACCACCGGACAGGCCCAGCCGGAACTCGAAGCGACGTTGACTGGTGAGCAGATCCTGAAACTGCAAGACCTCGTCCGGCAGATACCGGTCGCCGATCATGTCTTTGTCTACGCCCGTGACCTGGCCCGGGCCACGCGGCCGAATGAACCGGATGCTGCCAAGTTCGTCAAATCCTACATCGCCTGGGGTGCCGGCCCGCGAGCTGGACAGTACCTGGTCATCGGTGCCAAGGCCCGCGCCGTACTCGAAGGACGATTGCACGTCACGACCGACGACATCAAGGCGGTCGCTCACCCTGTACTCAGGCACCGACTCGTAACGACCTTCCTGGCCGACAGCGAGAACATCACCTCCGACGACCTGGTCGATATGCTGCTGCAAAAGGTACCGGTCGAACTGGCCGAACGTGCCGCTTCCAAGGTTCCCTGAGCCAACCTGTGCGGGCCACCGGTCCCCGGGATCCGGTGTCGCTTCCGCCGGAAATGTGATCCATGCCACACACCTTTGACATCGCCGTCATCGAGGGAGACGGGATTGGTCCCGAAGTCACTCGCGAGGCGATTCGATCCGTCGAAGCCGCCGCCGCGCTCGATGACGCGACCTTCGAATGGACCTCCTACCCCTGGGGCACCGACCACTTCTTCGAACACGGTCAGATGGCCCCCGATGACTTCCTCGACACTCTCGCCAAACACGACGCGATTCTGCTGGGAGCCGTCGGTCATCCCGATGTCCAGGACCACCTCACGCTCAACGGCCTGCTGCTGCCCATCCGCCGACGATTCGACCAGTGTGTCTGCCTGCGACCGTCCTACCTGTATGACGGCGTGGAGAGCCCGCTGAGAGACAAGCCTCCGGGCTCGATCGATATCCAGGTTTTCCGAGAGAACACCGAGGGCGAGTACGCCAACGTCGGTGGCCGACTGTACGCCGATCGGCCCCATGACGTGGCCGTCCAGACATCGGTCTTCACCCGTCACGGTTGCCGCAGGATCATCCAGGCCGCATTCGAGAAGGCCAGTGCGCGGCCGGCTCGCCAGGTGGCATCGATTACCAAGAGCAATGCCCAGGGCTACGGCATGGTCTTGTGGGACGAGGTGTTCGAGGAGGTGGCGGGCGGGTTCCCCGACATCCAGACTGAATCGCTACTGATCGACCGCGCGGTGATGGAATTCGTACGTCGGCCCGAATCGTTTGACGTCGTCGTTGCCAGCAATCTCTTCGGCGACATCCTGACCGACCTGGCCGCCATCGTCGTCGGCAGCATGGGACTGGCCGCCAGTGCCAATATCGACCCGACCCGCACCCACCCCAGCATGTTCGAGCCCGTACATGGATCGGCCCCGGATATCGTCGGGCAGGGCATCGCCAACCCGCTGGCTGCCATCCTCTCGGCGGCCATGATGCTCGAACACCTCGAATTGCCCCATGCTGCCAGGGCGATCAACGACGCGGTCAAGATCCAGTTGTCCGACCGGGGACCTCGAACACCCGACCTCGGTGGCAACGCGACAACCCAGGAAACCGGTGAAGCGATCGCCGCCCGGATTGCCTCATCTGCAGAGAACGCCGGATGACCATTCAGACAACTTCCGAGATCTATCTCGACAACAACGCCACGACGCAACCGCTGCCGGAGGTGATCGAAGCCGTCGCGCAACATCTTGGCGAGAGCTTCGGGAATCCTGGTAGCCGCCATGCCGCCGGTCGCAGGGCTCGCGTGGTGCTCGAAGACTCCCGCGAGACGATCGCTCGAATCCTGGGTGCCGATCCCGGGGAAGTGATCTTCACCAGCGGGGGAACCGAATCAACCAACCTGGCGCTGTTCGGGTTGTCCGCCGGGAACCCGGGCCTGGTGCTCACCACCGCAGGAGAACACCCGGCAACCACCGAATCGATCACGGCGCTTGCCGAGCGAGGCTGGTCTTCCCGACCACTCCAAGTCGACCAGGACGGGAGACTGCTCCCCGACGAGCTCACGACCCTGCCGTGGGAGGACATCCGGCTGGCGACCGTGATCCTGGCCCACAACGAAACCGGCGTGGTGCAGGACCTGGACCCGTTGTCGAAGGCCTGTCGCGAACACGGGGTCCCGCTGCATGTCGATGCCGTACAGGCAGTCGGCAAGATACCGGTCGACTTTCACCGGCTGGGAGCCACCTCCCTGGCCCTGGGCGCCCACAAGTTCCATGGACCACGTGGTATCGGAGCGCTGTTGTTGCGGGACGGTTGTCGGCTGGCTCCGTTCGAATACGGCGGGCACCAGGAAAGTGGGCGCAGGCCGGGAACCGAAGTGGTTGCACTTGCGGCTGGAATGGCGCGGGCCCTGGAATCGTGGGACGCCGACAGAACCGCTCGCTCCGACAGGATCCAGGCACTCCGTGATCGCCTCCAGGCCGGACTCGAAAAGTCCGCCGGTCCCACCGTGGTCAATGGACACCTCGACCACCGCCTGCCAAACACGCTGAACATCGCTTTTCCGGGCCTCGATGGCGAGGCCATTCTCGTTGCACTCGATCTCGAACTCGTCGCCTGTTCGCTCGGCAGCACCTGCAGCAGTGGTTCCGCCGAGCCGGCCCCCGCGCTGGTCGCAATGGGGCGGAGCGAAGAGGTGTACCGGGCCAGCGTGCGATTCAGCGTTGGTCTTGAAAACACCGTAGAAGAAATCGACGAGGCGGTGCGGCGGGTTTCGGGTGTTGTCGCCCGGCTCAGAGAATCGGCCCCGGTGGCTTGAATACGGCTGCCGACGGACACAAGCCTGCACGGGAGCGCGGACCATGGCGGTCTCGGGACGCGAAACCGAACCCCTGCTACTGGTGCCCGAGATCCGGCTGGCCCATTCGGCCATCTCACAACTGGGATCCAGCAGCCGGTCGCGGCCACCCAGCGTCTACATCTCCGGGCCACCGGGAACCGGCAAGTCACACCTGGCACGGTTGTTCCTGCAGGGTGACAGGGGCCGCAAGCGAATGGTACTCGCAAGCGAGTTCGCCGCCGAACTGGCTGAGGCTTCCCAGCAAAAAGACATTTCCGGATTCCGGGATCGGTTCCAGAAACTCGACACACTGGTCTGTGAGGACCTGCAGTCACTGGCCGGAAGGACTGAGAGCCAGCAACAGCTGCTGGCAGTGATCGATGACATCCTGGGGCGGGGTGGCCGTGTGCTGATCACCGCCTCGCGGTTGCCCGGACGGCTGGATCGCTGTGATCGCAAGCTGGTCAACCGCTGCCGCGGAGGAGTTGTGGTGTCGGTCCGAAGACCCGCCCCTGCCAGCCGGCTACAGCTCCTTGAGCACTTTGCCTCGCGGCACCAGATCCCCCTGCCTGTCGATGCCGCACAGGTAATTGCCCGACGCATCACCGGTTCGCCCAGGGATCTGCTTTCCGCTCTTGGACAACTCGAGACCCTTGCCAGGATCAACGGAGGGGTGATCGACCTCGGGCTCGCCCAGCAGGTGATTTCCGGAGACGTTGAGGCTGAGGCCCCCGGTTTGAGCCAGATCGCGCGGGTTGTTGCGCGGCACTTTGGGGTTTCCACCCGCCGACTCCGAGAGCGCAGCCGAGCCCAGCACATCGTGCTCCCGCGACAGTGTGCCATGCTGTTGGCCCGAGAACTGACCGGCACCATCTACGCGGACATCGCCACCTACTTCGGCTGCAGCAACCACACCACCGTCCTGCATGCCTGCCGACGCATGCAGGAGAGACTCGGCAACGAACCCGAACTCCGTCGGGCCGTACATGCAATTCATGCCGAATTGACAGGTCGCGAGGAACCACAAGGTGAATAACCTGTCGACAACCTGTTGATGGCTGGTGCATGGCCTGGAAGCAACCTCAACCGACATCAACCTGATGACAGTGGGGTCGCATTTGCCAGCAATATTCTGGTCTGAATCCGGTTGGTTATCGGGGTGTTATTAACACGTTTCAACACTGCTTGTGAGTGAATAAACCACGTGGTATCATGGACTTTCGTAGTGGATTCCTGGGAAAATTGACGTCAAAAGCAGGCCCCTGATACTACTACTGCTAAGTAAAAGATTCAGAACAGCCTTTTGCGACTTTGTCGCTCGTTCTGTTTGTCAATGGAGTGTTCCAGAACCGACGTGACCCCATGAAACTTCAATGCCACCGGTCCACCCTGGCAACCGCACTGCAGATTGTCGGCACGGTTGTGCCCACGCGAACGCCCAAGGAAATCCTCCGCAACGTCAAGCTGCAGGTCGACACAGGAACGGCGACCCTGGTGGCCACTGACCTCGAGGTGGGTGTTCGAGTCGAGTTGACGGGGGTCGAAACAGACTCGAACGGCGAAGTGCTTTTGCCAACCAGTCGGATGTCGTCGATTCTTCGTGAGTTGACCGATGAGACGATTGGCATCGAGGTGACCGAGACGTCGATCCAGGTTCGCACCACCGGCAGCGAGTTCACCCTGTCATCAGAAGATCCCGACGAGTTTCCCGACGTGGCGACGTTCGAGGGGGAACAGTACCTGGCAATTCCCGGAGCA
>MDTE01202759.1_pt1 | contig 24512 bp, 14 predicted proteins | sample 811231 | NCBI WGS metagenome assembly MDTE01 (sample SAMN05326651, study PRJNA326480) | marine metagenome | isolation source: seawater | place: Indian Ocean: Red Sea | collected 2010 | reverse complement strand
GACCGCCGAATCTGACGAGACTTATTACTTCTAATGTACTGACTGGGGTCCAACAATGTCAATTTATTTCCAGCTTATGCGAGGACTTAAGTACTTTGCTGAACGGTCGTATGAGGATACGATGCGGGTGCGGATGATCCGGGTTTTTCGCGTTGTGGTTTGCGGCCGGCTGTACCTGTTTTCAGGAATGGCACGCGAAATGACAGATTCCATTGCCCTGTGGTGTGGGCTGGCTCCTGGGCATCGCGGGTGGCCCATCCTGATGAGGATGGCTTTTGCTGGATTTTCGTTTCCTCAACTTCGCTTAGTTCGCCATGCGATATCAGGAAATTGCGATACTTCTGCCGTGTCATAGTCTCGAGGATTTCCCCGTGCATCACGAGGGAGACGACGCTCAGGGCCTGTTGGCTGGCTGGTCGGCGATGTGGCATCCGGCCTTCATCGCCTCAGCGGGAAAAATACCTACCTGGATGCGAGTGGAGGACCCCCCGGAGGAACTGGAGGGTCGCCTGCTGGTGATTCCTTCGGTCAGTGCTGATCAGGTTCCGACCGGTTTTGTTCAGCGGGCTCGTCGCGCGGGCGCGTGTGTGCTCCATCGTCAATTGGATCGTGGCGAAATGGTGGAATCGGCGTTGGCCCAGCTGGATGGGGCGGCAGCAGGTGTCGAGGCAGAAGTGGCGGCGGATTTTCTGGCCCTGGGGGATTGCTATCTACAGGTCGAGCTGCTGACGCGCCAAATGCGTTATTCCAGCAATCTTGATGAACTTCATTTCAGTGCGATTGTGGTCGAGGCCGCAGAGGCGGCGCTACAGGGTGATGCCACGGTCACCAAACAGAAACTGACCGCCTGTTTTGATTTGTTGGCAGAGGAGCGTGACCACTATTACTCGGTTGATGCGTTTGTGCTTGATCTCACGCTTGTTGCTCGTACGACCGTCGGAGAGACGTTTCGTGAGCAGCTTAATGCGGCCTGCCCAGTGAATGTCATGCTCTCCGGAGAGGTGCTGACCCACATGGCGGCACAGCAACCTGAATCGTTGAAACGCTTGCGGGAGGCGTTGGATGCGTCTCGTTGCGGGTTGCTCGGTGGTGAGGAATTCGAACGCCCTTTGCCACTAATGCCGGCGGAGGCGGTGCTCGGTGAGTTGCGGCGAGGTATGGAGGTGTTCAAGCGGCACGTAGGACGCGCTCCACGCGTCTATGGACGGCATCGTTTTGGCCTCACTCCGGGACTTCCTCAGGTACTCGCACGCTTGGGGTATGGCGGCGCGTGCCACGCGACATTTGAGGATGGCCGTGTGCCGGAAGGCTCGCAAGTCAAATTGCGCTGGGAGGGAAGCGATGGCTCCTCCATCGATGCAATCGGCAAGGCTCCTTTGGACGCATCGCGGCCAGAGACGTTCCTGAATCTGGCGGCGAGGCTGGGTGAGTCAATGGATACCGATCACGTAGCCACCCTGGTGTTGGCGCACTGGCCGGGTCGCGCCAGTCCTTGGCTGTCGGATTTGCGCCGTATCAGTCGGTTTGGCAACATGCTCGGCCGATTTGTGACAGTTGATGAGTATTTCAATGACACGGATGTTCCGGGGTATCTCGAACGATTCGAGGCAGATCAGTACCGATCTCCGTATTTGCAGCAGGCAGTGATTGGTCGTCGCTCTGATCCTATTTCTTCCGCAGTACGGTATTGGCGTAGTCGCGCCATTGCAACGGCATCAGAATCACTCGATACACTTGCCAGTCTGATCCAGAACGACCTCCAAGGGGCCGCGCAACCGCTAGGATCGCAGCTCGATCAAGTGGTCGATGACGTTCGTCCGCTGGAGGAAAAGACCCTGGCGGCACAGGAGACCGCGTTGCAGCGGTTTGCTCGTTCCGTCACTGGCAACGCAGCGGAAACCGGGGAAGGCTGTCTGGTGGCCAATCCCAGCGGCATGGTGCGTCGAGTTGGCATTCGCAGTACTCAGTTTCCAGGCGTAGCCACTGAGGACAAGGCCGTTTATGCGGCCGCCGTATCTGGCGATGAGACCCAGCTCGTTGTGGACGTGCCACCCATGGGGTACGTCTGGCTACCCGCAGCGGGAGAAACACGCCAGAAGCCGGCGCGGCGACGGGCGGAAACCGTGGCGATCGACACACGTGATAAAGATGGTGTGATTGCACTGAGAAACGAGTTTTTCGAAGTGCTGGTCAATCCACGCACGGGGTCCCTGCAGTCAATTCATGATTACGCGTCACGGGGGAATCAGTTCAGCCAGCAGTTGGCCTACAAGTTACCTGGACAACGGCGGCCAGCAGGTGCCGCTTGGATGGATCCGGTGGAGGCCGCAGTGTACTCCTCGATGATTGCGGACGAGGTACGCGTGACCGCATCGAGCGAGGTGTTTGGTGAAATTACAGCTCGGGGCAGTTTAGTCGCCCCGGATGGACGTCGCCTGGCCGGTTTTTCCCAGCGGTATCGTCTCTGGCGCGGCGGGCGCGTTGTCGAACTAGACATTGAGCTTGAGCCGGAGGAAGCGCCACGGGCGGATCCCTGGGGCTCGTATTATTGCGCTCGTTTTGCCTGGCCAGACGAAGGCGCCGATCTCTACCGCACTATTAATGACGTTCGTCACAAATCGGAAGCAGTGCGTTTTGAGGCACCCCAGTTGATCGAAGTCGAGAATGGTGAACGGCGCGTTTCCATTCTCACAGCCGGCTTGCCGTACCATCGGCGGCATGGCTTGCGGATGTTGGACAGTCTGTTGATTACACGGGGTGAGACTGCCCGTAGGTTTCGATTGGGCATCGGTGTGGAGTTGCCGCATGCGATTCATGCTGCCACCACATTTCATCTACCGGACATGGTAGCCTCGACCGGCACGCCTCCAGCGGCGAGCGCCGCGGCTGCGTGGCTATTTCAAATCGACAATCGAAATGTCTTGCCGACATCTTGGTCGCCCTGGGTCGAGGAAGGGCAGGTCGTGGGTTTTCGGGTGCGTTTGCTGGAGACAGCAGGTCGGCCGGCGCGGATTCAGATTAAGGGTTTTCGGGATCTGGCTATGGCGCGGCAGGTCGATTTTTGCAATCAAGGAATCGGCGACTGTCGACTGGAAAACGGGGCTGTTTGTGTGCAATTATCGGGACACGAATGGGCTGAACTGGAAGCTCGCTGGGACACGGGCCGTCCCACTGCTGCTGCGAATCCGGTTTCGTAAGACCCTCATGATCACAAGGCGCTGACGAAGGGGACCGATGATCGTCACCATCGATGGACCGGCAGGAGCTGGCAAAAGTACAGTTGCTCGATCGCTCGCGGCGCGTCTGGGGTGCCAGTTTTTGGACACGGGGGCGATGTATCGCGCTGTAGCACTGGCTGCCATCCGCGCAAATATCGATTGGGATGACAAGCAGGGGCTACTGCGGTTGGCTGATGGGGTGCAGATTCGTTTGGATGGAAAACAGGTGTTGCTCGACGAAGAGGATGTCAGCCAGGACATTCGTAGGCCAGAGATCGCCTCTGTCATTCATTATGTGGCAGACCATCCGGGGATTCGAGAACGTCTGATAGGTATGCAACGCGCAGCGGTGGTGGGGCGATCTGCGGTGACCGAGGGGCGCGATCAGGGAACGCTGGCGTTTCCGGATGCTGCCTGCAAGATTTTCCTGACCGCATCGCCGCAAGAACGCGCGCATCGCCGTCAACTTGACCTCGCCGAGAGGGGCCAAAAGGTCGCACTTGAGCAGGTGTTGGCACAGCAACAGGAGCGGGACCGCCGCGATCGAGAACGCGAAGTGGGGAGTTTGCAGCGGGCACCTGATGCGATTGAAGTCATCACGGATGGTATGTCGCAGGTGGAAGTGGTTCAGCATCTCGTCGAGATTGTCCGTGCGGCTGCCAGTGATCAGGACGGGCCGGAGGGGCTATGAATTTACACGCTTCGCTTCGATCCGGAGGCCCAGCGGTCTGATGACGCATGGTTCCGTTTTTCAACGGGGTGTCTATGGCGTGACGCGCATCGTAACGCGTTGCCTGGCGGTCTGGTTGTTTCGCCTGCGGTGCCGTGGGCGCCGGCATCTTCCTGCAGAGGGGGGAGCCCTGATCTGTTCGAATCATCAAAGCCATATCGATCCGGTTGTCATCGGGTTGTGTTGTGACCGGCAGCTTATCTATCTGGCCCGCAAAAGCTTGTTTCGCTTTGCACCATTCGCGTCGTTGATTCGTTTCTACGGTGCTATTTCGATCGATCGAGATGGAGCTGGTTTGACGGGAATCAAGGGGATTTTGAGGCACCTCAAGAAAGAGCGGTTGGTCCTCATGTTTCCGGAAGGAACTCGCTCTCGAGATGGCCAGATTGCGGCTTTCAAGCCAGGGCTGTGCGCACTGGCTAAGCGGGCTCGGGTGCCGCTGGTCCCGGTTGCACTGGATGGTGCCTACGACGTGTTGCCCCGAGGGCGTTGGTGGCCTCGGCGCACGACGGTGCGGGTTTGCTTCGGGCCACCGATCTGGCCGGACGCGATGACCGGTGTGGAAGACGAGGAGTTGCTCCAGGATGTTTACCGGCGGATTGTCGCGTGTCATGAAAGCGTGCGGCGTGAACGCAGTGGTGCTTGAACAACCGCAGTGCGGGGCAAGGGTGGGGGTGGCCGGTGGTGGCAGAGTTGTTGTCAGCAGAGTGCTTAAGAGCAGAGTGGTACGCCCGATCATCGAACCGTGCTCCGGCCGATCGGGTGTGAACAGGTTCTCCAGGGAGCGTACGTGATGCAACGAGTGCGTGTGGGATTGGTTGGTAGTCAGTTTATCAGCGCGATACATTTTGCCGCACTAGAGTCTGTGGCGGCGGCGGAAGTGGTTGCTGTCGCCTCACCGACGGCGGGGCACGCGCGGACATTTGCAGAGGATCGCGGCATTGGCCGTTGGTTTCAGGATTACCGTGAGCTACTGGAAATGCCGGAAGTTGATATGGTGGTCCTCGGGTTGCCGAATGACCTGCACTGCGAAGCAGTGTTGGCGGCCGCGGCCGCGGGCAAGCATGTGGTCGTGGAAAAACCAATGGCCATGAATCTCGATCAATGCGACCAGATGATTGCGGCTTGTCGGGCGGCGGGTGTCAAGTTGATGTATGCGGAGGAACTTTGTTTTGCGCCGAAATACGTGCGACTCAAGCGGCTGGTTGATGAAGGTGCGCTGGGAGTCCCGTTTTTAATCAAGCAGTCAGAGAAGCATGACGGTCCGCATGCGGGCTGGTTTTGGGATGTCGAGCGCTCCGGCGGTGGTGTGGCGCTGGACATGGGGTGCCATGCAATTGCTTTCTTTCGTTGGATGTTGTCGGGCCCGGATGGACTTCACAGGCCGCGGGCAACCAGCGTGGCTGCACATCTGGGAACCTATGTTCACGGGGACAAGACGCGTGGCGATGATGAGGCAATTATCGTGGTGGAGTTCGAGGGTGGATGTCGTGGCATGGCAGAAGAAAGTTGGGCCAAGCCGGGCGGCATGGATGACCGGGCTGAGGTGCACGGCAGCGGTGGGGTAGCGTATGCTGACTTGCTGCGGGGAAACTCGATCGAGACGTACTCTCGTGATGGTTACGGCTATTCGGTGGAAAAGGCGGGCGACACACGTGGTTGGAGCTTTACGATTTACGAAGAAGCCTGGAACTACGGGTTCCATCAGGAGATGGAGCATTTCGTAGATTGTGTTCAACGCGACTTGCAGCCGCTGGTCACTGGCGAGGACGGTCGAGCGGTCATGGAGATCATTCTGGCTGCGTATGCGTCAGCCGGAAGCGGGAGAACCGTGGAGCTGCCGTTTGAGACGACAGCGGTGCGGCCGATTGATTTATGGCTTGGGCCCGGAACAGGAGATGTTGGTGCCAGTTGAATCGCAGGCTTCAGTTGGTGCGTAAACTGGCTGACGAAAGCTGACAATCGGGTTACATTTGGACTGGCCGCTCAAAACGAGTTGGCCGGAGCTGTTCCCACTGGGGTCTGAGCCACTGTGGATTTCGTTTTTTGACGGGGAGTTGAATCGGTGCCGAGAATGTTGACTGAATGGGATGGAGATCGTGGTGCTGGTGGGCGACGACACCGTGCCTGTGGCGGATGTCGTCGACTGGCCGTCATCATCTTTTGTTGCTCGGCCAGTTGGGCCGGGGCGCAACGCAATCTCAAGGAAATTCCGTCGCCAGATCCCGCCGTAGAGTTGGCGTCGTTTGTGGTGGCCGATGGGCTGGAAGTCAATCTCTATGCGTCCGATCCACAGCTTGCCAAGCCGATTCAGATGAACTTCGATGAGCAAGGACGCTTATGGATCGCCAGTAGCGAAGTCTATCCCCAGATCAAACCAGGCCAGAAGCCGACTGACAAAATTGTGGTTGTTGAAGATGTCGACGGTGACGGTGTTGCGGAAAAGACTCGCGTCTTTGCCGAGGGGCTGCTCATTCCCACGGGCGTGGTACCGGGGGATGGCGGTGTCTATGTCGCCAATAGTACCGAACTGGCTCATTTCAGCGATCGCGATGGTGATTTTCGCGCTGATGAAAAACGGGTGGTGCTGTCGGGATTCGGCACGGAGGATACCCATCATCTGCTGCACACTTTGCGTTGGGGTCCGGACGGCTGTCTTTATATGAATCAGTCCATCTACATTCACAGCCATGTGGAAACGCCTTGGGGCGTGAAGCATCTGAATGGCGGGGGAATTTGGAGATTCCGTCCTGAGACGATGGAACTGGACGTGTTTTGTCGGGGATTTGTCAATCCTTGGGGGCATCATTTTGATGCCTGGGGTCAGTCTTTTGCCACAGATGGAGCTTACGGAGAGGGAATCAACTATGTCTTTCCGGGGGCAGTGTTTGTGACGGCGCCCGAAGCGCGTCGCGTGCTGCACGGGTTGAACCCCGGGAGCCCCAAACATTGCGGACTGGAAATTCTCAGTGGGCGTCATTTACCGCCCGCGATGCGCGGCAACATGATTACCAACGATTTTCGCGCCAACCGTGTCTGTCGTTTCGTCGTTAGCGAGAATCGTAGCGGGTTCGCCTCCCGCCAGGAGGCAGAGTTAATCAAGACACGGCATGTGGCCTTTCGTCCGATCGACGTGAAGATGGGGCCCGATGGCGCGATCTATATCGCCGATTGGTACAACCCGATTATTCAGCATGGGGAGGTTGACTTTCGAGATGATCGCCGAGATCACACGCATGGGCGGATCTGGAGAATCACAGCCAAGGGGCGTCCTTTGTTGAAAATGCCACGCCTGGCTGATGCGGGGATTGAAGCGTTGCTTGGCCAGTTGCGAGCCCCGGAGGCATGGGTGCGGCTCTGGGCCAAGAGGATGCTCAAGAAAAAGACTCCAGCGAAAGTTGCGCAGGCCTTGTCCGATTGGGTGTCGCGGCTTGATCCGCAAGACGCGGAATTTGAGCGTCTGCGAGTGGAGGCACTGTGGGCGTACGAATCCATCAATCGAGTCAATGAGGGATTGGTCAGTGAACTGCTGCGTGCCAGTCCCGATCACCGAGCACGTGCCGCGGCAATGCGGGTGGTTGCCTGGCGGCAGGGTGAGCTGGACCAGGCATCGGACTATTTGCTCAGCGGTGTACTGGATGATCATCCCCGGGTGCGATTGGAGGCCGTGCGGGGGCTTGCCCAGCGGCGCGACCCGTTGGCTGCCCAAACCGCTTTGCGCGTGCTGGACCGTCCCATGGACCGTTTCCTGGATTTTGCGCTCTGGCAGGCGATGCAGGATTTACGACCATACTGGCTGGCAGCAATGCGATCTGGAGAGCTCGACTTGACGGATCAGGTTGATCATCTGGCCTATGCCTTGGAGGCGGTGAACGCGGAGGGAATGGCTGCGCCTTTGTTGGCCTTGTTTGAGAACCGTCGCGTAGCTCCGCAACGCGAGGAACAGGTGTTGCGACTGGTGGCGCAGATTGGTCAGCCTGCCCAGTTAGGTCAGTTGTTGGAGTTAATTCTCGATCAGCGGGACTGGTCCCTGTCCCGACGCAGTCGACTCCTGACAGATCTTGTTGAGGCGACTACGCAGCGCCAGATGCGCCCGGCGGGTAATCTGCGGCGGGTCGAGGAGTTGTTTGAGACCAGTCAGCCGGACCTGTTGCTGGCTGCAATTCGCGCAGCCGGTGTGTGGCGTGTTGACCATGCCCGCCCCAAACTAGCGGCGCGTCTGCGGGAGACGACCGATGTCACGAGTGTTGCCCGGGAGTTGCTGGCTGCCTTACGACGGCTCGGTGCGCAGGACCTGTTAGCGCAAACTGCCGAGGCACATCCGGTGCTGCCAATTCGCCGACTTGCCGTCCAGGAACTCGCCGGATTGGATCCAGCGGCGGCGGCGAGCAAAGCTGTTGGGTTTCTCCGCGAGTGGCCCGTCGAGATGCCGCCCGACTCATTGATTGCTGCGTTTCTGGAACACAAGCAGGGGCCAGCCGCGCTCGTTCAGGCACTCGCCGGCGTTGAGATTCCAGCCGACGTAGCCAGGTTGTCGGTACGTGCTGTCTTGGCCACACTGCGTCAGGCACCGGAGTTGCTGGAGGCGCTGCGCCAGTCCGGCAGTTTGCCGACCGCCGGCTGGAAGCTGACGCCGGAGTTGATGCGAGAGTTGTTGGCGGAGGTGCCGGCGGAAGGCGATCCAGCACGAGGGGAAAGGGTGTTTCGGCGGTCTGCGATTCAATGTCTCAAGTGCCATGCAATCGGCGGGGCAGGTGGGCGGGTAGGGCCCGATCTGGTCAGTATTGGCGCGAGCGCACCGCTGGACTATCTCGTTGAGGCGTTGCTGGATCCAAACCGCAAGATCAAGGAGAACTTTCATTCCCTGCTGGTTGAGACGGAAGAGGGGCGGATTTATACCGGCATTCCAGTGCGCGAATCGAAAACCGAACTGGTCTTGCGCGACGTCGAAGACCGCCGCCTTACCATTCTCCGCGACTCTATCGAGAATCAAACTGCCGGGCGTAGCTTGATGCCGGACGGCATTGTTGACACGTTGACCCGCCGGGAACTGCGGGATCTGCTGCGATTTCTCTCCGAATTGGGACGTGTCGGAGATTTCACCGTTGATCGTCGACGTTGGCTGCGTCGCTGGCAGAGTCTGCAACCGACTGCGGAAGTGCTACACCGGCTCCAGAGAACCAGTTATGACACAGTCGCCACTGACGATCCGGCAATGCAATGGGCTCCGGTCTACAGCACTCTGGCGGGAGCCCTGCCAGTTGATGAGCTTGCGCAGTTCAAGTTGCGGGCGAATACCGCGCCCATTACTTTTTTGCGTGGTGACCTCTCGGTTTCCAGTGGGGGGCGGGTCGAAATGCGTTTTGCCAGTACGAAGGGACTCACTTTGTGGGTCGATGGCAAGCCACATGACTTGTCAAACAGTTTGCAATTTGACTGGCGACCTGGCAGGCATTGGATCACCGTAGGTGTCGATCGATCAAGACGCACAGCACCCCTCCGGTTAGAACTGGTCGATGTACAGGGATCCGAGGCACAGGTCCAATTCGTGACAGGCAAGTAGATCAGGTTTGCCACGGCCAGGAAACGTGTGAAGTGCGTGTTCCCGATATTGGCAGTGGTCCGTTGGATGTGGCAGGATGCTGCCGCTCAGTCGCCGCGGAGTGCGGCGATTAATGGCGCGCGAACTGTCCAGCGGACGGCGATCATTCCGGTGAGAAGTCCCGCTGCGACCACTAGCGCCAGCATGATGGCCAGATCACGCCCGAATCGGTTCGCTGAGATGGCGGCGTCTCCCAGCAGGATGTGTGGCATTACCGCGTAGAGTGCTGCGAGGACGCCCAGTCCCAGTCCGCCCAGTAGCAGAAACAGGTTTTCCCAGAGTACCATCCGGCCCACCCGTCGGTGCTGGAATCCGCTCGCCCGCAGCAAGGCGAGTTCGGCACGCCTCTCCAGGACATTTCTTAGCTGGACCGTGGCCAGGCCGAAAGTGCCGAGTAACAGTCCCAAGGCACCAAGGCTCTGGAAGGTGCTCAAGTAGGTGTTTTGAACTGCCAGAAGTGAGTCCAGCAGTTCACGACTTGCGCGGGCGTCAAAGCCCTGGTCGGACAAGGCGTCTTCCAGCAAGGGGGCCGCCGGTGTTTGCCCCTCGGGAGAGTGTATGAGGAAGTAACGGTGACCTGCGATTTCTGGAAAGCTTTGTTGGAAGTGCGCCTCAGAGATCAGGAGGTTACCTTGCAGCACGCTGTTCTTGAGAAATCCAACCACATAAAGATCGAGCTGCACACCGTCGTAATTAAACGTCGCGTAGCTGCCAGGGCTATAGATCCCGAGGCTGAACATGGCGGTATTCTGATCGATCACCACGGGGATGGCGCCATCCTGCGGCGGCCTGTCGAGGAGCTTCCAGGGGTTCTTCTGTTCGGCGTCTGTTTCCGCCAGGGTGGGTCCCCAGGAGAAACGGGTGGCGGCTTGATCGAAGTACGCTCCCAGGGCAGTGGGGACCCCCAGTACGCGGGGCCGCTGCGCGCTATACAGATTGTTGCAACTGGCATCGTCGCCCGGTTGTACACGTAGCGGAAAAATGACGCTGTCGGCCAGTTTTGCGCTGGCGTCCGCTCCCAGGAGCTCTTCGCGTCCGGCCGCTGATTTCAAGTCAACAAATACAGGCAGTGATGATTCGGCAATGGACTCAAAGCCCCCGGCGCCTTCCAGACTTGCATCGAGGCGAAACGAACTCATGGCTGCGATCAGGAAACTAGCGCTGGCGATGAGTCCTACCGTCAGGCTGCTCCTGCCAGGGTTGCGGCGGGCTGAGCTGATCGCCAGGCGACTCAAGGAAAGAGTGGCATCGAGCGAGCCGGCAGAGACGCTTTCCAGGCGTTGGCGAAACAAGAGCAACAATCCAGTCAGCACTGCGGCACCTCCGCCGACAAACGCGCCCGCCTGGGCTTCACCTCCCAATTGTGTGGCTGCGGCTGCGAGTATCAGTGCGATGGTCAGCAAGCACCAGCTGGTTTTGTGTCCCCACTTGCTGCGGGCCGCGTGGTGTTGTGGTTCCGGGGAAGCAAGCCCTGCGAGCAGACGTCGAGCTGGAATTTTCTTGAGGCGTTGGACAGCATGGCCAATCGTCAAGCTGCAGACAAGAATTCCGAGAAGATAGCCAGCGATCAAACTGACCGTGCTGGCATGGAAGACCAGGAAGGGCGTTACGACAGCGCCCAGCCATACTGTTCTCAAGCCAGCCAGCATCAACCACGCGTAACCAATTCCCAGTGCAACGCCCAGCAGGCTCCCGAAGGCGGCAACCAGCGTTCCCTCTCGTCTCAGTAATCGCGCGGTCTGGGTCCGGGGCACTCCCACCGCGAGCAACAGCCCTAACTGGTCGGCACGTTGATCGACACCGAGGCGAAACAGTAGCGAGACGAGCATTAACGCGGCCGCGATCAAAAACGAACTTAGCGCGATAAACAGCACGTCGAATGGTGTGGTTCCGCTGGCTGCTTTCAGACCTTGCCATTTGACGGGTTGAAAAGCCAGGCCCAGTCTGGCTTGACTCTTTTCCGCTTGCTGCAGGAAGGCGTCTTCGAGGCGCTGCCGGAAGGCCTGCGAATCGTTGTCAGGCAGGTTGGCTGGTGTGGAAATTCGCCACGAAGTATGGTCTCCGAAGCGACTGCCCCAGAGGCTTTGGCCAGTCGAGAGGGAGACGAACGCCTTGGGCGTGAGGCGATGCTGGTCGTAATAGCGTTCATCCTGTGTGCGAACATTGCGTTCCAGATCAAAGGGCGTATCCCAGTTTTCGATGGAGTCCTGGTCCGTGACGCCGCGTACTTCGGGAGTCAGGTCCTTGTCGTTGGCAAGCGTTGGTGGTTTGTCGTAGACCGCCGGGCGCTTGCCAGAGAAAGGTTTTGCTGGAGTGGTAATGGGAACAATGGCTTTGACCGTGAAGTCGCGATAGGTTTCCTGTGGCTGTCGATCGGTCGTTTCTGGAAGGTAGTAGTAGACCCGTAACCGCGCGCCAGTAGTCAGATTCTGATCCTCAGCTACCCAGCTGTTGACGACGATTTCATCGTCGCCCAGCGGTGGCAAGGGGTCACCGGCTGCGTCAAGTAAGGGACCAAGTTGGGCACGTGAATCGACGGCAGCGACGGTCGAGTAAGGGATGCCACCGTCGGGTGTTTCCTGCCCCTGGTCGTTGAGTGGGACCAGGGCGTTTGCGAGGTACGTGAGAACCCCCTGTGCGCTAAATCCCGCAAAAGCATTGGTCGCTACGCCGGCCACTTCGTCATCGAGAATCATGCGGTCGGAAGTCAGGCTGGTGTAGTCGGGGATGGCGTTGTTCGGGGTGGAGTTGTCTTCCATCCGTGGTAATCGAATCTGGCTTAGCGAGAGCCCGTAGTCTGCCAGACGCGGGTCCAATAAACGATTTAGTTCGAGACAGTCGTCCGCGTTGGGTGAGGGCTCCTTGGCCAGGGACGAGACCATGATCGTATTGACTTGGCCGTCCAGACGGAGCGAGTTCTGGACCGTTGTAAGGTGGGTGAAGGCGACCATAGGGAGAGATTGACTGGGCGTCAGGCCGAATCGCCCGAGTCCATCAGCGGGTACGATGGCAACGACTTCGAGCCCTGGTATGCCGCGTACACGATCTTCCTTTTCGCCCAGGGGACTCTCGGCAGGAATGGCGTTAGCCGCTTCGGGAAGCCGGAGGGTAATCGTGCTGCCTACCGTAGCGCCCAGCTCGTGGGCCAGCGGCTCGTTGAGAACCACCTCGTCTTCGCCAGGTACCACTTTGGGGCGTACCGCTTTGGTGTCCAGATCCCAGAAGGAATTTGGCGTCGCGACGATCAGGATGCGCGAGGCGCGAGTAACCCGGTCGTCGGTCGTGTTTTCGACCGTGCCTTGCGGAAAGAGAATTGCGGGAATGGCCTGGTCATAACGTGCGGTGAAGGCTGGTTTGGCGGCAAGCTCAGATGCCAGCTCGGCGCGGAAGAAACGCGGCGATATTAGCAGCGCGTCGATTTTTCCTAATCGATCCAGCACCAGCCCTCGGAGGCTGCCTCGTACTGAGTCACCGACCAGGAGTGCCCCAGTCAGGACCGCGGTTGCCGCGGCGACACCAAGAACGACGGCCGCGTGGACACGCCAGTGGAAGGTGAGGCTGCGAATCACCAGGCGCCAGGAGGTCATGCGTTTGATGTCTCCGAAATCGTGGTGTGGGCCAGGTAGGTGTGAGGGAACATGGGCCGTGATCAAGCGTCACGCAGGTTTCCGTTGTCAAGTTCCATGCGGCGTTGCAGGCCATTTGCCAATTCGATGCTATGTGTCACTACGACCAGGATGGCATCTTCCTGCTGTTGCAGTTGGACCAGTAATTCTGTGATGCCCGTCGCAGCAGTGCGGTCGAGATTGCCAGTGGGCTCATCGGCCAATAGCAGCGACGGTGTGTGGATTAGTGCGCGAGCAATGCCGACACGCTGGCGTTCTCCACCGGACAATTCCGCCGGGCGATGTTCTAGACGTTCGCTCAACCCAACTCGGTCCAGCAACGAGCGGGCACGGGAAACCATCTCTTCGTTGGGCGTGCCCTCGGCCAGGCAAGGAACCAGGACATTTTCGAGCGCACTTAATTGTGGCAGTAGATGATGTTCCTGGAACACGAAACCGATGCGCCGGTTGCGGAAGTGTGCCAGTTGAGGTTCGTCCAGTGTGAAGGGGTTTTCATCACCCAGCGTAATGGTCCCTGTGGTCGGTGTGTCCAGGGTTCCCATCAGGTGCAACAGCGTGCTCTTCCCCGATCCGCTAGGACCGAGAATAGCCAGGTTCTCTCCGCTCTGTAGTTTCAGGGAGATGTTGCGTAACACTACAAGTGGCTCCCCGCGGGTGGGGAATGACTTGCTAACTCCCTCTAGGTTGAGTCCAGGCATGCCGCTGATTCTGGGTGGGGGCAGGAGTGACGTCAGATGGATGGGCGACCGTGGTCGTGTGCTGGTCCCGGTGGTCAATGATGGACCGGGTGAGGTTGAATGTTGGCGTGCCAGTGCAAATGTTGCAACGCCCCGCAGCGTAATTTTCATCAGTGAGGTCACCGCGAGACGCAACAGCCGATAATTACGGTTGTAGCGCGTGAGCCGGCGAGAGGGGCTGGTCGCCTTAGGTTTTGCCAGAGACAACGGCGGTCGGCTGACTGGTGCGGCGCTGCAGAGGTCAACTGGATCGATCGTGGTGAAAGCGTTAACTTCTTGCAGGGTAACAGATAATCGCTTTGGCCCGGGATGCAGTTTTACACGTCCGGCGGCATTCTGACCTGAAATGCCACGCGTTTTTGTGGCAATCCCCTATAATTGAGGATACGGACCTCTTTGGGAGCTTTGGAGCGTCGCGATGGGAAACCCACGTCGGGTAATTCGCAAGGTCCAACGTGAATACCGCAAAACCTTCGACGACCATTTGTGGCCGACGTTTCTGGCCCTGGTGTTGTTCGGTGGCTTCTTGTGCGGCGTGATCGACGCGTATCTCGAATTCGATGACGCACGCTGGTATGCCAACGCCTGGACGGCCATTGTGGCGTTGCCCTTTGCCATCGGGAGCTTGATGCTTCTGCTGTTGATCGTCGACGCACGTCGCGGACTGCGGCGGCCCGTTCAGCTCGCCATCGTACTGAGTATTATTTGCAACGTCGCATTGGTGTTGGCGATGGACCGGGAGGTTTTTTCTCGCTTGATGTTCCGGGTTGCCCAGCCGTCTTCCAGTCCGCGCCGCGAAATTGTCGTCCCGGAGTATTACCGTCGTGATGCCGAACGTCAGCCCGAGTGGTTGAAGCCCCTTGAGGAATCGGTGTCGGTCGATCCGGTGCCAGAGCAAGTGTTGCCAGAACGCCAGCCCAGAGAGGTCGAGCAGGCAGCGAAACAACAGACAGTTCCGGTGCCACAGACGGTACCGACGGTCGATCCGAACGTGATGCGTCGGCGTCAGCTGAATCAAGCACAACCCCGCAGAGCCGACCAGCCCACTCCTCTCAGCCGCCGCGTCCAGCAAGCGACACCACAACTTAGTCGACCGCAAACACAGGCCGCGGCCGCGACGTCGAGTAACGCCGCCCCGATGACGCCGACGGAGTCCCGTGTGACGCGTCAAGACTCTCTGGCTCCAGAGCAACGGATCTCTCAGGTTCAGCCGCAGTCGGCGGCAGCCACGCCGGCTGTGACGGTACAGCGAAAGACCGCTGCGGAGCAGTCTCCGCAAGTAACGTCTCAGCCGGAAAGCAGGGCTGTCGCTCGTCGCGAGCCGCCGAATCGTACCAGCGTGAATCGCGCGGTACCGGCAGAGAACACGCAACGGGTAGATACAGCCACCGAACAACCTCAACCCGTGGCGCTTCCTCGGCAGCGCAAGTCACCTGCGGAAGAGCGGGCCGTCGTGGCGCCCACAGCCGAACCGATCGCCGTAGACGAAGAATCGCAAAGTCGCAACGTGTCGCGCCGCTCTCCACAGCTGGAGCAAATGCAGATTGCCGCGTTGCCTCAACCCAGTGCCGAGACCCGTGCGAAGCTCACGCCGAGACCTGCAGCGAGTACCAGCCAGAGCGAGGTAGCCGTTCCGGAACGCAATACGGAGCAGGCGCCTCAGAGGGAGGCGGAACCTGTGGCGACGGCCCAGTCAGTGAACAGGACGCCGAATAGGTCGCCACCAGTGGCTGGAGCTATGCCGCAGCGCTCAGCCGACCGCGCGCCGCTGGAATCCCCGAAAGTTGCGGGCCGTGCGCCGGCACGGCGGAGGGTCGCCCCGCCTGAAGACGGTCCCCAGGCAACTGCTGCGTCACGTGAATTGGAACGACGCAGTAGTGCGCCAAGTGGACTGAATGTGCCGACGCGGGTCGCGCAGGTGAAGACGAATCAGGGCCCGCAAGCGACCCGTCAACCTGAACCGACACCAACACTTGCAGAACGTGTACGCCAGACGTCACCGGACGGTGAGAGATCTCGGTCGGAGACCGCGCCGCGGGGTGCAGAGGACGTCCGTAGTCGCACAGTACAGCGGCGCCGGGACATGGATCGCCGGGCCGCCATGGCCGCGGTTCCAACCATCGCGCCCCTGCAGGCGACAGGCGCACCCTCGCGAGCGCTCGCACAGAGTGAGCTTGTCCGGTCGCCGGTGGCGCTGTCACGTCCCAGTTCGTCGCAGGCCCGTGAATCGAATAACACGTCGCAGACAGAATTACACGCTTCGGCATTAGCCCCTGGCAGGATTGGTATTGCGGGGACTGGTGCCGGCCCCAACCTGGACCGCGGGCAACGGACTGGGGCGAACCCCGCCGCGCTGGCGTCTGGATCCCGGGTTCGGAAGCGTCCACTGGAAGAAGAACCTCGCGCAGTTGCACTACAGAGCGCGGTGGCAGCGCAGATGCCGCGGGCGCGAGGAAACCAGCCACTGCCAGCCGCCGTGCTGTCAGCCCAGCCTACAGAAACAGCAACGCGCGCGGGTCGTGAACGCCCGGCTGCCTCTGCTTCAGCATCTGCGTCCGCAATCACGCGTTCACAAGCGAATGAAGCCCAGGGGCCGACGGTGGATGCCGGACAAGTGGAAGTGGATCTGGGTCCCACACGTCTGGTCGCCGCGGATCGCGAATTTAGTCCTGCGGGTGGTGGGCAGCCGCGTCAGGGGCCAGCCAATCCTCGAGCGCCTGAAACAGAGGTTGCCCGTCGACGGCCTGATCTGGCGAGTCTCGACAGCAATCTAGTCGCTGAACAGGCGACGGCGCCTGCGGCGGATGGCGGTGGAACGCCACTCTCGGCACAACCCGATTCAAAAGCATTGGCACGTGTGCGTCGCGATTCGGAGGGAGAGGAGAGTGAGTCAGCTGCAATCACAGTTGCGGCAGGGCCCGCGGAATCCAGGCAGAGTAGCGCAGCGAGCGTGGTTGCGGCGCTCTCTCGTAGTCGTCGGGACCAGTCGCAAGCAGCCGGCCAAGGTCCCAATGCTGCTGGGCCGTTGATGGCAGAAAAAGGCCGTGAGAGTGCCCCGCGGGTACAGCGTCAACAGACCGCAGCCGCGCCGGAATCCGCAGCGGTTGCGGCGCCGGCGAGTTCGAGTGGCCAGACGGGCGCCACGACCGCGGAACCGGGGCCAGTTGCGGCGGTAGCGACGGTGCAACGGCGCTCAGTTACAGGGGCGACCCAGCCGTCGGGGCAAAACCGGCCTGAGGAATCTGGTTCAAGTGGTGTTGGTGGGCGTGTGATGCGGCGCACGGAGCAGGCTGGTGCAACAGCGGGCCCGGTGGCCGTTGGTGGTGGCAGTAGTTCACCACGACGTACAGCGGCAGGGCCACTCTTGGAGCCGGCAGTGACGGCTGCGGTGACCGGGGTGTCGACAGCGGACGCGAAACGCGATGAAACCGGTGACACGGCGTTGCAATCGCAATCGGTAGGTGGCCGGAAAACGGCAGGTGAGGCCAGGCCGACTGGGACCGTAGCGGAGTTGAAGCCACGTGGCAGGGATACCAGCAGAGTGTCGGGGCCACGGCGACGGCAATCGCTTGTCGATCGATCGGCTGCCGTGGCGCAGGAATCCGGTGGAATGTCGGTAGGGTCGAGTCCACCCAAACGCGCGGCCAGCGTAGCGCTGGTGAATGGGCCGGCGGGTGCTGGAGCAGCAACGGAAGCCGTTTCTGGTGTGACCAGTGAGGACAGCGAGGGTGTGTTGGAGGGTGGTGTGATGCTCCGACGGCGGCAGCCTGAGAACCTGGCGGTGGAGATCGATGCACCTCGTGGTGTCGGAGGCTTGGGAAGAACTTCTGGACGGGAGGCGGGGCTGCCAGATCGTCGTGCGATTGCGGAACGGCAGCAGGTGCAGTCGCGGACGGTGCGTTTCGCCCGTCGTGAATTGGGTGGACTTCCGGACTTCAGTCCTAAAGTAGCGAACGCCGTGGAAGCTTTCCGACGCCGTGAGGAACGACGACGATCGATGGGAGGGGCAGGGGCTTCATCACGCGGTTCCCGGACCGAAGCGGCGATCGAGCGAGGTTTAATGTTTCTGGCCAGGCATCAGGTCGATGATGGACGCTGGGAGCTCAGCGGATTTAATGAAACCGTTTCGATCAATAGCGATACCGCGGCGACCGGGCTGGCTTTGCTCTGTTTCACGGGAGGTGCCTACTCGCATCGCGAAGGGAAGTACGCTGACACGGTCGATCGAGGCCTGAAATTTCTGGTGGCCAACCAGCGGGAAAACGGTGATTTGTATATCGAGATGGAAACGAATTCCATCAGTGCGGCGTGGCTCTACAGTCATAGTATTGCGTCGATTGCGCTCTGTGAGGCGTATGGGATGACCCAGGATCCGACACTGAAAGAACCTGCGCAGCGGGCGATTGATTTCATTCTCGCGGCTCAGCATCCAGAGCGGGGTGGCTGGCGTTATTCGCCGGGCAAAGGGACGGATACGTCGGTGACGGGCTGGATGTTGATGGCACTGTACAGTGCGCGGCTGGCGGGGCTGGATGTGCCCGCAGAGGCTTGGCCGAAACTCCATAATTGGCTTGAGCTGGCTCAGGCGGGGCCACGTGAACCGCACCTGTATCGCTACAATCCTTTTGCCCCCAATACACCCCAGCAAGGACATGGGCGGGAAGTCAGCAAGACGATGACCGCAGTCGGGTTGTTGATGCGGTTTTATGCTTCCGGGTGGCGACGCGACAATCAGGATTTACTGCGTGGTGCCGACTATTTGCTGGAACATCCACCTGCCAATGGGACCGTAGCTCGGCCGCAGCGGGATACCTATTACTGGTATTACGCGACCCAGGTTATGTTCCATGTGGGGGGGGAGAGATGGCAACGCTGGTGGGATCCGTTGTCAACAATGTTGCGTACCGAGCAACTTAAAGAAGGTCCGTTGGCGGGAAGCTGGAACCCTCGAATGCCGGTTCCCGACCGCTGGGGACCGCATGCCGGAAGACATTACGTCACGACGTTGAATCTGCTTTCTTTGGAGGTTCGGTGGCGGCATTTGCCGATCTATGATGACTACGCCCAGCAGCGTCAGGAAGAGGACGCGGAATCGCCGGTGGAAGCGTCTAACAACTGAACCCCCGACCCGTTCACGTTGGAAAAGTGGCAAACCCCCTGATCGATGGTGACTCCGGAGGCGATGTCCCGGGAGAGTAATAAAGCCCCGTCCATGTCGACGTAGTCGAGCAGCGGGAGCAGTTGTGCAATGGCGGAAATGCCGACGGTCGATTCCGTCATGCATCCCACCATGACTTTCATGTTGAGTTCACGGGCGCGAGCGATCATACGACGCGCTGGCGTCAAGCCTCCGCACTTGACCAGCTTGATATTGATGGCGTGGAAATGCCCGTAACAGCGTTCGACATCTCCCGGGATGATACAGCTTTCATCTGCCACCACGGGCAAGGCGGATGCAGCGAATACTTTCTCCATTTCCGTCCACTGGTCGGCGGGCAGGGGCTGTTCGATGAACTCGACATTGAGCTCTTTGAGTGCGTGGGAATGATCGATCGTCTCTGCGGCGGACCAGCCACAGTTGGCGTCAACGCGAAACGCGGCGTCAGTGTGTTGCCGCAATTCTCGGACGATCTCCAGGTCGTGTGACGTGCCGAGCTTGATCTTGTACACGGGCCAGTCGGGCAACTCGTTCATTTTTTGGACCATCACTTCAATCGAGTCGATGCCGATGGTGTAATTTGTCAAAGGCAACGAATCAGGTTGCAGTCCCCACAATCGGTAGACGGGCTGGCCCTGCTGTTTCCCCCACAGATCGTAGGCTGCCTGGTCCAGTGCGCAGTGGGCGAACGGGTTGTCCGCGAGCTTCGGTTGCAGGACATCCCAGAAATCCTCGGGTGTTTCCAGGCGGGTCGCCTCGATTTGGGGCCGCAACGTTTCTAGGGCTGCGATCATGTTTTCAAGGGTGAAACCGTAATAGTCGTTGGTCGTGGCCTCACCGAATCCAGAGTGCCCTTGGTCCGCAAGTTCGACGACCAGCGTCTGCTGGATGTCGATTGAACCACGCGAAATGGTGAAAGTGTGCTTCAAAGGCAGGTCGAACGCGTGCAACCGAAGTTCCATCAGTATCAGTCCTTCAGGCGTTGTTGTTGAAGCTGCAGGATGGCGTCGACCAGTTCTCCTGGCCCATCTCGAAACACATCTGCGACTGGAAGTCCAAATTCGTCGCGCAGGCGGTCGCGTTCGGCGTCGGCTTCCGCGGGTGTTGCCCGCCGGCTGTTGACAGAGATGCCGATGACGCTGCAGGGAAACGAGATGCTCGCCAGACTCTCATTGAGCTTGAGGATGTCGGCGAGTGGCGGAATAGCGAGGTGGTCGATTCCGGTGACCTTGTGGCGCCCGATTTCATAGCAGAGGATCAAGCCATGCGGATGGCAGCCGTGAAGCAGGGACAAGGTAACACCGGAGTAGGAAGGGTGAACCAGGCTGCCCTGGCCTTCAATCATCAGGATTTCGTGGTGCTGATGTTCCAAAACCATGCGTTCGGCGGCGCCACTGACGAAATCCGCCTTGACGCAATCGAGGGGAATTCCATCTCCTTCGATCAAAATGCCAGTTTGGCCGGTGGCGATGAACTTGGTGTCATGTCCCCGCGCGTTCAGGGCGCGGGTCAGTTCGACCGAGGTCACCATTTTGCCAATGCTACAATCGTGGCCGACGGTGTGGATGCGGAGGCACTCCTCGCGTAATCCAGTGCGTCGGGCGATCGTTTTTTCGTCGTTACGTCTGACGTCGCGGATCGTGACTCCCTGTCGGCTGGCCGCTGCGGAGAACTCCGGATCATCCCCCAGGAAATCGTGGAGTCCGGAAATAACATCCATGCCGCGGCCGATGGCATCGAGGATCACGCTTCGCCAACTCTCGGGGATCTTGCCACCTGGAGGTGCAATGCCAATCAGGAGCGTATTGGCGTCCGGTGCTTGTTCCAGCGAACTTACGAACGGCACGTCAGCGCCGACGCCGAGAGCTTGCTCTGTTGTGCCGGATTGCGTGCTGTCGAGTACGGCCACGACCTCTTCGCGTTTGTAGCGAATCAGGCAGCAGGCAGTTTTGGCCGTATGGGGATTGGAATTCCCTTCGGTCAGGATAATCATGCGTCGTGTCATCAGGAAATCCATCTTGGAGTGCGAAGTACTGGGGCTCGGTGGGCACGGCACAGACGAGCCGAAGTGTTCCGTGTGATCGTGGCAGGGTGTTTTTTTTAACCCGTGTTGGCGTGCCGTTGCAATGTGGCATGGACACGAATCAAGGAAAACGATCTCGATCCCTGGCCAGCATCGTGTCGATCGACTTGGCGCTGCAGTACCCGGCCATTGCAGGTTGTGCCCCCCCCCGCTTGCAGGTTTGTTAACCGAAACACTAAAACACGCTTTCGAGCATCGCGAAATGCTACGCACTGAGACTTCCCACCTCGGATGGATCGATTTATGACGCCCACATTCAGTCAGTTTGCCAGTTCCGTTGAAACCGAAACGGCCTTCGATGTTCTGGCCGTAGCCAGGCAGCTCAAGTCACAGGGGAAGGATGTCATCGAACTCGAAATCGGTGACAGCCCATTTCCCACCTCGCCGTCTGCGGTAGAAGCTGGCATCCAAGCGATTCGTGACGATCGTTGCCATTATGGCCCGTCGACAGGATTGCCCGAGTTTCGAGATGCCGCTGCAGCGTATGTATCGCAAGAGTATGGCCTGGATGTCTCTGGTGAAAATGTCGTGGCCGGCCCTGGGGCCAAGACGTTTGAACAACTCTTTTGTGAGGCGTTCGTCAATCCGGGTGATGGCGTTCTGGTGTTTAGCCCCTATTTCCCGACCTATCCGCCGAACATCGCGCGGCGCGGCGGGAGACTCGTGCTTTCGGCGCTCACCCAGGATCGGGAATTCAGGCCGAATCTGGATGACGTAGAACGTTTCCTGAACGAAGATCCAAGCCCCAAGGCGGTTTTTCTCAATAGTCCCCATAACCCCACAGGTGGGATCGCGACCGAAGAGGATTTACAGGGGCTGGCGGACCTGCTGCGCGGGCGTGATGTGGCGCTGTTCAGTGATGAGCCTTATGACCAGATGGTGTGGCGTGGCCGCCATCACTCACCGCTGGCACTTCCTGGCATGATTGACCAGTGCGTTGCAGCGTACACCTTCAGTAAATCTTTCAGTATGAGCGGTTGGCGATTGGGGTTTGCCGTGAGTAGCCCTGCCGTGATTGAATTGCTGGCCAAATTGACCAATACCACACTGTCTTGTATTCCTCCCTTTGCCCAGTTGGCGGGTGCTGAAGCAATGCGCTGCGACCTGGAGGAACGGGATCGTCGGATGCAGGATTTTCAGCGCAAAGTGGAACTGCTGGTTGCAGCATTGAACCAGGTGGAAGGTGTCCACTGTCTCCTTCCGGGAGGCAGCTTTTACGTATTTCCGGCAGTTGCGGATGTCTGCAATCGTTTGCAGATCACTTCCCACGGGCTGGCCATGTTTCTGCTTCAAGGCGCTGATGCAGACCGTGGTGTGGCCTGCCTTGGTGGCGAGTGTTTTGGTGATGCGGGCCAGGGATTCTTGCGGCTCAGTTGCGCCGAGCCCGATGACCGACTGCGTGCCGCTGTTGACTTCCTAGCCGAAGCCATTGGCCGAACAGATCGTGTAAACGCCTACCTCGAGGAAAATCCCAAGTTCCGATTGGCGACGCCCTACACGCTGTAGGCCGGACACAGCCGGAGAAAACGTGCAAGACGCGTCTCCAGGCTCAAGGAGACCGGTCGGTGCCCGCACGCGGCTACCCGCGGTCGAGGATAGTTCGTTTGCTGCGGATTGCGGTCGCGGTTAGATTGGTGAATGCACTCCGGCCGCGGGCGGGACAAGTGGTCCTCCAGCTCCTTGTCCGGGGTGGTCCCCAGAAGTTCTGATCACCGACGCCCGGGCGCGGGCCGGTAGATGTAGGAATTTTGCAGCGCGAAGAATGCAGGTTTTGTATGGAATGTTGCAGTTGGTCCGTGTCTCTGTCTGGCGTGTGGCGACGCTGGCCGGTTTGGCTGATTAGTAGTAGTTTGGCGATGGTCTGCTGGTCCTGGGCTTCCGTGATGACGGCTGCCCGGCCCGCTGTGGATGAGCCCACTGCCAACTATGTCGAAATATCGCCTGTGGTTGTCAAGCAAGTCCGCCAGACACACCCCTTTGTGGGGACGGCCACAGCGCATCGCGTTAGCGTGGTTGGTAGCGCAGTCGATGGTCGTGTGGAAACGGTATCATTTCGAGAAGGCGATCGAGTGGACTTCGTAGCGGACGTCAATGCCAAATCCAGCCCCGCGGGAGCGCTGGCACCGGCTTTAGTGCAATTACGTACGGGTACGGTCGAGCTGGAGCTGGAAGGCGAGAAAGCCGAATTGAATTATCGCCAGCAAGCACAACTGCAACTACAGCAACAGCTACCGGCGGAACTGAAGCAGGCGGCGGCGAAACTGGCCGCTGCGGAAGCCAGAAGTCGCAATGCCGAGTCGCGTTATACCCGGACCGAACGGTTGTACCGTGAGAGTCAGACGGCGATGAAGGAAGAGCTGGATGAAGCCGACTCGGATTTGCGCGTGGCCCGGCAAACTGAGATTGCAGCCAGTTCGGCACGTCAACAGATCGAGGCAACGCGGGAGTCGCGACTGGCTCAGGCTGCCGCCACGGTATCGGTACAGCGGGAGAAGGTGCGGCGTCTGCAAGATATCCTCCAGAAGTACACTATTCGCGCCCCGTTTGGGGGCTACGTGACCAAGTTGCATACAGAGGTCGGTGCCTGGATCAAGCAAGGTGATCCCATCGTTGAGGTGATTGAGCTCGATCCGATCGAAATTCACACCTTTGTGCCCGAGAAGTTCATCGACCGATTGCAGTCGGGAGACCGCGCGGTGAGCCTCAAATTCGAAGCGCTTCCCAAGCGGAGTTTTCAGGCGGTGATCACGCGCCTCGTACCACAAGCGGATCCTCGGTCGCGTACCTTTCCCGTCAAACTGGAAGTGGAAAACAAGGGGTTTCAAATCAAAGCTGGCATGCTGGCACGGGTCGAGCTGGCGGTAGGGCAGCAGGCAGGGCTCTGGGTTGACAAGGACGCATTAGTGCTCAAGTCTGGCGTCAGGTATGTGATTGTTGCCGATGCGACCAGCCGGGACCATCGTTTCAAGGCGCGGCAGGTGCCCATTTCCGTCGGAGTGACTGACGGGAATCTGGTTGAGGTGATCGGTGACCTGAGCGACGGCGATCGCGTGGTGGTGAGTGGCAACGAACGCCTCGCTGGCGGCGAGTTGCTGACCGACCAGGCGCCGCGTCGCAAAAAGGCAGAGTGAGCTTCCGGGGCGGCGGACTAATCAGGCCACAGGCGCGCCTTGTGCTTGCGCACGCCGGCGCGAGGCTTGCTGTTCAATGTGTGCGGGGATGTCGAGCTCGACGTGCTTGCTCCAGCCTTGCAGGATCGACTGAAAAACGGGACCTGGTTTCCCGTCACCGATTGGGACGCCGTTGATCTGTGTCACGGGCATCATGCAGTAAGGTGTGCTGCAGACAAATGCTTCGT
>MDTE01094896.1_pt1 | contig 24515 bp, 16 predicted proteins | sample 811231 | NCBI WGS metagenome assembly MDTE01 (sample SAMN05326651, study PRJNA326480) | marine metagenome | isolation source: seawater | place: Indian Ocean: Red Sea | collected 2010 | reverse complement strand
CAGCCCAAGGGCCGTTCTCTGACTTCGACTTGTTGACCACCAGGCGACCATCTCGAAGCAACGTCTGCAGCCACGGCAGTGCCTCCGCAGGCACCCGCCGCCACCGACTCCCCGAGTCTGCGGGCCCGTGTAAGGAGTGCTCCTCTTCCGAACCATGGAGCACCAGGAGCTGCAAGCCGGGGTTCGTGGCATCCACGAGCAAGAGCTCGACCTGCTCTGCTCCCGTGATCCGGCCAGCGACCAAGCTGCAGTTGCGGAGCAACGCCTCTTCTGAGGACTGTTTCGCGGACAACTCGGACAGACGACTCAAGCCTGCGATTCGAGCCAGGTGCTCCAGGAAGTACTGCTGAGACTCGATCCTGCCTCGAGCCTCGCGAGACAGGAGCCCCGCAGTGCGCCGCTCCTGCTCCACATTGTCCGAGAGCTGAGCGTTCGCTGTCTTGAGAGACGAGCGCGCGTCACGAACGTCTTGCTGCACTAACGAGAGGACCACCAGACACAAGGCAGTGGCAATGACCATGCTCGCCGAGCCCAGAGCCGCCAAGACCGTCTCATCCGTGGTCGTGGGCCACGGAGCCACCCAGTCCGCACGCTGTAGCTCAATGAAGCCCATAGACACGGCAGACAGAGCGGTCAGCACAAACGTCCACCGGACCTGTCTGATATGCACGGTCACAAAGCTGAACACAGGGATCACGAGCAAGAAGAACTGAATGCCCCCTGCTGGACCCACAAAGCCAAGGGGGATGACCGTCAATTGCACGAGGCCGCCGAACAACATCAGGATCGGAGCCAACCGGGTGTGCCCTCGACGGTTCCAAAGAAGGATGGAGCCGTACCAGAGGATGAAGAACGAATCGAAGAGGGCTAGCAGCTGCCAATCAAGCACCAGAAAGGTCAGCGTGTAGAACACCGAGATGAAGCTGGCCACCAACGCAATCAAGTTGGTCGTGCGGATGCGCTGGGTCTCGGACCCGGCCACGTCGGGCGTCCCGAGGTTCAACAACTCTCTGAAGGGCAGCATTTAGTTCAAAGTGTCCAGTGTCAGTCCCGTCTGAGGCGCACCACTCGAATCCAATCATAGTGGCATCCGAACCATCTCGATAACCAGAGGAGAGCGCCAGTGGCTGCGGGGTTACACACTTGGCCCAGAGCCGATGTCACGGCGGCGAACGCCTTCTCCATCAGCCGTCCCTGCCGCCCGCCTTGCAACCCTACTCGGACCGCAACAACCACGGCACAGCCTCTCTCAGCCCCGGATGAGTGAAGCGAAAGCCGGTCGCCAGCAGAGCCTCCGCCCGAGCCCGGCAGCTGGGCAACACCAACTCGTCAGCTGCCCCACCGGCCACGACACGCAAAGCAAAGCCAGGAGCCGGGATCCAGGAGGGCCTCCGAAGAGCCCGAGCGACCGCTCTCGTGAACTCGATCTGAGTCACGGCATCAGGAGCCACCAGATTGATGGGTCCAGCGTGCGCCACACCGGAAAGGTGATGAATGGCTCCCGCCACGTCTGGGGCTGTAATCCACGGCCAATACTGATCACCACGGCCCAATCGCCCTCCTACCCCCATGCGAATGGGACGAAGCATCCGCTGGATCGCCGGGGCATCCGGAGCCAGGACCAAGCCAAGGCGCATCAAGGAGGCGATGCAGCCCGCCTCGACCACCGGCCCAATGCACTGCTCCCATTGCACACACACCTCGCTGAGGAAGAGCGCGCCGGGCGGGCTGTCCTCAGTCACCCAGTGGTGCCCCGCATCACCGTAGTAGCCCACTGCCGAAGCCTGCAGCCACCGACGAGGGGCAGACTCTGCCCGCTCCCAAGCCGCAACGAGGGCGCTCGTGGCTTGCAGCCGGCTCTCGAGCACCTGTCGCCGGTGGTCAGCGCCTAGACGCCCACTGCCCAAGCTGTGTCCGGCCAGATTGAGGACGACATCGGCACCATCAAGCGCATCAATGACCGAGGCGAGGGCATCGCCAGATGCACTCTGTGGCCCTGCCGGATCCCACGGGAGCACCTTGACGCGCTCCTGGGCTTTGACCCGGCCGCTGTGGGACAGAATGCGCAGCTGAGCTCCTTCAGCGAGGAGGCGGCGCATGACATAGCGCCCCACGGGCCCCGAAGCCCCGGCAATTACCCAGGTCATCGTCGACTCTCGCGTCTCCGATTCCGTGGGTTCGACCACCACCATCACGCTCCTCTCAGAAATACAGCTTCAGCTGCGCATAAGCCTGGTGGCCCGCCAGTCCGAACTCGCTTCCGGGCTCAATGACCGCCGTGGCCTCCTCGGCGCTCAAGGGTGTGCCATCTGGATTCAGTAGATCCGTGAGGGTCAATGCTTCGGGGCGCTTGCCCACAGAAACAAAGCCACCCACGACAAAGTCGGCATTCTGCGCGACCGACCAACTCAGGCTCGGGCCCAGGAGGACTGAGGGGTCCAAGACATTCAGGACACCGAACATGGACACCGACAAGATGGGGAGGATCTCCTGAGACAGTGTCAGCGCGAGATAGAGGTGACCCATCGTCCAAAGATCGCCGCGGGTAAATCGATCACTGAGCGCAACCGTCAGATAGTCCTCCGGATCCCGGGTGCCCAGAGTCTGGCCGTACAGCTCGGCCATGGCCGTCAGCCCGAAGTCGGTGCGCACATCCGCGCCCACCACGATCCGGGCGAAGGGCTCCTCTCGAGACTCTTCTTCCTCCTCGCCAGGCAGAGGTGCTGTGACAGCGAGATCAGCATGAACACCCACCGGCCCCACGCTCCCCTGCGTGCTGATCCCTACCACCAGATCCGACTGCTGATACGCAACCAGAAGTCCTAGATCGAACAGACCCAAGGTGAACCCACCGTTGCCGACGGCAAACAAGCCCTCCCGGTCAAAGGTGTCCACGACACCAACGACCGCCGAGATGTGTCCGCTCATGCCGATAAATCCATCGAAGCGAAGCGCATCCACCCCGGGCTTGTATTCCCGATCGACCACCTGCGGCTGATACGGCGAGATCAGGTCGAGCGGCGTGAAGAAGTAGCCCGTTCCAAAGGACAAGGGCTGGCGGCCCAGCCAGAGGTCTAGGTGGGGCACGTGGAAACCCAACATCATTCGATCAATGCGACCGCCGAGTCGGAATGCCCCCTCTTGCTCCAGGGCCCATGAGAGGTTGATGGCCTCACGCGCCTGGGCCCCTCGAGTCGAGGCCATCAAGCCCGACGACAGTGCATCCTGGGCATTGATCGAGGCGGTCGCGCTGTGGTGAAACTGCCAACTGAAGGCCCGCTTGTAGGACCCCTCGAACTTGAAGCGAAAGTCGAGCGCCGCTGACGGAACGGGATCCTCGGGCATGAGCAGGTGCTCGTAGGGGAAGAAGACGTCGAAGAAACCCTTGATGTCACCGCCCAGGTTGAGCCTCAGGCCATCCGAGTTGACCACCTGACCCGCCTGCGCGGTACAGGGCAAGGCAATGGCGAGTGCTGCGAACAGGGCGAGTCCCCTGCCCGTTCGACTCAAGAGAGGGGCTGAGCGCCGCCGCACAGCCCTACTTCTTGAGGGCCTGCAGGGTAAAGGTCGAGGCGGGCACCTCCACATTGAAGCGAAGCCCCTCGTACGACATCTCAGTGACCTCGTCCGGCTTGTCCGCGGGCACCATCCGGATGCGCATGGGCACCTTCTGGCCGTCCACATCGCGCACATCATGGAACGTCATCGTGCGCACAAGTCCGCCGTCTTCGTCCCAGTAGGACACCTCCATGGGAACCTTGTCGGCCGTCACCTTGACCAGCACCTTGCCCCAGACCACCGGCGCATCCTCTTTGGGCACACAGGCGATACCCCAGTGACCCTTACCGTCTTCCGTGGGGCGATCGGTCAACTCGAACGTGAAGTCGTCGGCCAGGCGCGAGCCGCGCACCAGGTCATTGTTGGTGAAGTGGGAGCCCATCCAGTTCCCCGACATCATGGCGGCGGGCACCTTCATGGTGCGGTCTACCTTGGGCAGGTAGTTCCAGATGTTGTCGCCCACTCGCAGCGTGGCCGTGCCCGCCTCCTTAGCTGGCGCAACGATGCGCACCAGGGAGTTGTCTTCCCCCTTGGACCACATCTCCATCGTCATCGTCCGCTCCCAGCGCCGCGTCTTGACGTGCATGCTCATGCGCCCTTCGCTCGTTTCCCCACGATTGGCGTCGTCGACCGCATCGAGCAACTCTTCGATCGTGGGGTCCGCCGCCTGGCTCAGGCCAGGAAAGGCGAAGCATGCTGCCAACAGCAGGATCAACCACCTCATCGTCGCTCGTCCTCCACAATCTTCCCATCCACCAGGCGCACAATGCGCTTCGCATGCTCCATGACCTTGGGGTCGTGAGTGGCGAAGACAAAGGTCACTCCCTGCGTCTCGTTGAGGGTCTTCATGGTCTCGATCAGTTCGTAGCCTGTCTTGCTGTCCAGGTTCGCCGTGGGCTCGTCGGCCAACACTAGAGCCGGCTTGCCAGCAATGGCCCGGGCAACGGCAACACGCTGCTGCTGGCCCCCGGACAGCTCGTTGGGGCGGCGACCCTCCATGCCTTCGAGCCCCACGGACGCCAGGGTCTGCATGACACGCTGCTTCCGCTCATCGGCTCCGACACCCTGCATCAAGAGAACAAACTCGGCGTTCTCGTACGCACTGAGCACGGGAATAAGATTGAAGGCCTGGAAGACAAAGCCGAGGCGCTCCAGCCGCAGGCGGGCAAGCTCCGCTGCCGACATGCCACCGAGCTCGCGCCCCTCGACCTTCACCGAGCCCGAGTCGGGAACGTCCAAGGCACCAATCTGGTTGAGCAGAGTGGTCTTGCCCGAGCCCGACGGCCCCATGAGAACCGTAAATTCGCCCGGCTCGATGCTGAGATCGACCCCCCGAAGCGCGTGGACTTCCAGGCTGCCCTGCTTGTAGGTGCGGGTCAGCCCGGTGACCTGGACGATGCTCATGGCCTTCTCCTCATTGGTGTCGCATGGCCTCTACCGGCGCAATCCGGCCGGCTTTCCAGGCGGGGTATGCCGTGGCGAGGACCGACAAGAACACCGCAACTACGGTGTAGATACTCATACTGAACCAGTCCCAGGAAGCGTAGATGACCGTACTGATGGCGACGCCCTCGACCTCCATGGTCTCGCCCATCATCTCGGTGTAGTCCACTCCGTGCTCCACGAGATAGCTCGTCACTCCCGCGCCCAGGGCAAGCCCGACACTCGCCGCGAACAGCCCGAGCAGCAACCCCTCGCTGAGGATCATGCGCCGCAGCCGGCCAGGAGGTGTGCCCAGCGCCAACAAGACACCGAACTCCCGCATGCGCTCCATGACGCTCATCAAGATGGTGTTGAGGATGCCCAGAGCAACCATCAGACCGAGGATGGCCATGAACGAGTTGTTCATGCGCCGGTCTATCTTCGTGAAGTCGTAGATGGGCTTCACGGCATCTTTCCAGCCCAACACTTCCAGGCCCTGCTCGGAGGACAGGGCCCCCTGAACCGACGTCAGCGCCGCATCCGTGCGACCGGGGTCGGTCAGGTGCAGGGACACCTGACTGGCAGTGCCTGGCTGCTCCAGGAAGGCCTGGGCGCTCTCCAGACTGACCAGGGCAAAGAAACCATCGACCTGCGCTGCACCGGTGCGGATCAAGCCCTTCACACGGAACAGGCGAGAGGCAACGTCGTCCTTGCCTTGTCCCATCAGCACGACCTTCTTGCCGAGGCCCACCTCGAGGGTCCGGGCCAGGTCGACGCCCAGGATGATGCCCCGCTTGTCACCGGGCTCGAGCCACTCTCCCTCGACCAGCTTGGTGTGCCACTCGGACACCTTCGCCTCGGCCTCGGGCTGAATTGCGGTGGTCATGATGCCCACCGAGTTCGTCGCCGAGTTCAACAGACCGCCCAGGAACGTTCGCTGTACGACGGTGCCCTCGGGAACAGCCGCCTGAACCGTGGACGCAACCGAGGCAGCATCCGGGACCTGGAACTTGAGCGGGTCGGGGTCTGCCTGCCACCCCTCGCCCTGAACCACGACGTGGCCTGCGGTTGTACTGACCCCAACCCGGATGAACTCGAGGTAGGTGCCGTGGTTGAGGTTGTTGCCCATGATGATGAGCACCAGACCACCCACGATAGAACTCGCCGTGATGAGCGTCCTTCGCTTGTTTCGCCACAGGTTTCGGAGAGCCAGTCGGAGCATCAGTGATGCCTCATGGCGTCAACAGGTCGCAGCAGCGCGGCACGCAGCGCCGGCCAGATGGCAGCGAGCACGGCCACCACGAAGACAAAGCCCACCGTAATGAGGATCGGCTCCGCCCGCACCGTGCCCTTCAGCACGGGGGGAAACGTGACGCCCTGCCAGCTCAAGCCGCTTCCATCTTCCATGGCGTACGGCAGTCCCCAGACAATCAGCGCTCCGTCCAGAACAGCACCCAGGAGCAGACCGAAGAAGGTGGCAACGGCAGTCAGCAGGACGCTCTCCAGCACAACGAGGAGCATCATGCGCAGCCGAGTCATGCCGATGGCACGAAGAACTCCCAGCTCGCTCGTCCGCTCGAAGACCGTCATCAACATGGTGTTCAGCACAGCGAGGCCGGCGACGCTGAAGGTGATGACGAGCATGATGTACAGCCCCACATTGCGCAGCGACATCATCTTGGCGGCCTGAGGATCGGCCTCTTCCCAGGACCGGGCCAGGACTTGAGACTGGCCGGCAACTGCGGACTTGACCGCATTGGAGAGCAGCTGACTGGCCTCCAGGCTGGACGCAACCAGCATGACCTGGTGTACCTGGGCGTCCAAGGCAAGCAGGCGCTGCAGGTCGGCCAGGTGGACGTAGGCCCCGGCTCGGTCCATCTGGTCCACCCCAGTGCTGTAGGTGCCCACCACCTGGAGGAGCTCGTTGGCCATGGAGCCATCGGCCGCCTGGCCCAGGAACACGAACTCGTCGCCCGGCGCCAGCTCCAGCTCGCGCGCCATCACGTCGCCGATGACGATCTCGCCCGCCGCCACATCACCGATGAAGCGGCCCCGAACGAGGCTCTCGGAGTAATCCGTGACCGCCCGGTCACGCACGGGGTCGAGCCCCACATAGCGTGCGCCCACGGACGCCACCGAGGACGCCGCGAGCCCGTAGCTGAACAAGCGGCCGGACGCCCCCACCGCCTCCGGCAGTTCTGCCAGGTCTCCCACGAGGGCCTCGGGCACCGTGTCGTAGAGCAGCTGCTTCGTAGGCCAATCACTGTGCGTTACCTGGGCATGCCCAAGGGTCTGACGCACCATGACATCGGCCATGAGGTCGAACATCCCATCCTGCATGCAGGCCATGGACAGGACGAGCCCCATGGCGATCGCCATACCGCTGGCGGTAATCAGCGTACGGCGACGATGACGCCACAGGTTCCGCCATGCGATACGAACGAGAGTCATGAGGCTCTCTTTTACGTCCGACGTAGGACAGGGGTCAATCGGGCCCAGTCAATCCAGTCTTTCCAGCACTCCACCAAAGGCAGACCCTTTGAACCGGCGGACCAATCGGGTATATCCCCGAGCCATGACTGCACTCAGTGAGCTGGAACTTCCGAAGGACTTCGACGCCGAGAGCATCGAAGAGCACTGCAAGACCCTCTGGGAGGAGTCGGGCATCCACCGCTACGACCCCGATGCTGAGGGTGAGATCTTCTCAGTGGATACGCCACCGCCCTACGTCTCGTCGTCGCACCTGCACGTCGGGCACGCGATGTCCTACACCCAGGCAGAGATCATCATCCGCTATCACCGCATGAACGGTCGGAAGATCTACTACCCCATGGGCTTCGACGACAACGGCCTGCCCACCGAGCGCTTCGTCGAGAACACCTACAAGATCAACAAGCGCAAGACGACCCGAGCCGACTTCCGGGCCCTCTGCCTGGAAGAAACCCACAAAGGCGCCGCGATTTACGAGAGCCTCTGGCGAGCCCTCGGTCTGTCGGTGGACTGGAACCAGCGCTACTCGACCATTGACGACCACTGCCGCACGACCGCCCAGAAGTCGTTTCTCGACCTCTACAACAAAGACCGCATCTACCGGTCCGACGAGCCCGTGCTCTGGGACACCCACTTCGAGACCGCGCTGGCCCAGGCAGATCTCGACACGCTCAGCAGGCGAGGGCAGATGCACGACGTGGCGTTCAAGGATGTGGAAGGCAACGAGCTGGTCATCTCGACGACCCGGCCCGAGCTCATCCCCGCTTGTGTTGCTCTGTACTGCCACCCCGAAGACAGTCGCTATACGCACCTGGTCGGTCAGCGTGCCGTAGTGCCGCTCTCGGACCGAGACGTGCCGATCCTGACCGACGAAGAGGTCAAGATGGACTTTGGAACAGGCCTGATGATGGTCTGTACCTTCGGTGACGGCGAAGACGTCAAGAAGTGGAAGCGGGACGGACTCGACACCCGCCTGTGTATCGGCAAGGACGGCATGATGACCGAGCTTGCTGCGCCCTACGATGGCCTCCCCGCCACCGCCGCCCGCAAGCGAATCGTCGCCGACATCAAAGAAGCCGAGCTCTACCGAGGCGCTCAGCAGGTCGAGCAGAACGTGTCCATTTCGGATCGGTCCGAGGTGCCCGTCGAGTTCAACATGGCTCCCCAGTGGTTCATCCGGGTGCTCGACATGAAAGAAGAGCTCCTGGAACGCAGCGCACAGCTCAACTGGCACCCCGCGCACATGAAGATCCGCCTCGACCACTGGATCGAGGGGCTCAAGTACGACTGGAACATCAGCCGCCAGCGCTTCTACGGGGTCCCCTTCCCGCTCTGGTTCTGCGCTGGTTGTGGCGAGGTCATCCTGGCTGACGAGACCTCGCTGCCGGTGGACCCTCTGGAAGACCCCTGTCCTGCCGACAGCTGCCCGAAGTGTGGCGGCACCGAGTTCAACGGCGAGCCCGATGTCATGGACACCTGGATGACCTCCTCCCTGACGCCCCTGATCAACGCCAACTGGGCAGACAGTGAGGGGCGCGACGGGGCCATGGACCTGCACCCCATGACCGTCCGAGTGCAGGCGTTCGAGATCATCCGCACCTGGCTGTTCTACACAGTCGTAAAGTCCCACATTCATCACGACGACATCCCATGGCGCGACGTCATGATCTCGGGCTGGGGTCTAAACGAGCAGGGCAAGAAGATCAGCAAGCGCGACCTCGAGAAGCACACCGACGCCAGCGGCTACAACCGCTACGAGCCCTACGGCGTCGTTCGGAAGTACGGCGCTGATGCGCTCCGCTACTGGGCGGCAGGCAGTCACCTGGGCCATGACACCCGCTACAACGAGAAAGACGTTCGAGCGGGCCGCAAGCTCGTGGTCAAGCTGTGGAATGCAGCGCGCTTCGCTCTCATGCAACTGGACGGCTTCGATCCCGAAGCGCCCCGCATGCCCTTTGACGAACGTACCCCCGAAGACCGCTGGCTGCTGACCGAGCTCAATCGGATCCTGCCCACGGTCGAAGAGGGCATGCAGACCTACAACTACGCGGTCGCCCGCGAGGCCGTGGACCGCTTCTTCTGGGCCGTCTTCTGTGACGACTACCTGGAGATGGTCAAAGACCGCTTCTGGAACCCCGAGCGCTACGACGAGGCAGCGCGCGACTCCGCACGGGCAAGCCTGTGGGAAGCCCTGCGAACCGTACTCAGTCTCTACGCTCCTATCCTGCCCTTCGTGACCGAAGAGCTGTACCAGCGCATCTACCAGCCCTACGAAGACTCTGTGTCGCTGCACGTGACGGCCTGGCCATCCTTTGACGACAGCCGGACCCAGGACGTGCCCGAGATGGCCGTCGTCGGTGGCATCCTGCGCGCGGTTCGCAGCCTGCGCACCGAACATCGGATCTCCCAGACGAAGCAGCTCCAAGCGGTAGTGCTGGACCTCACCGGCGCGGCAGAGGACACCGCCGAGATGGTGCGAGGACTGGAACGTACGCTACAAGCCGTCGGGCGAGCCGGCGAGATCCGCTACGGTGCGGGAGCGGCGGACTCTGAGTTGAGTGGCGTCCGCGTCGACATCGTTCCGGCTGAGGTCGCTGCTCCGGCGTAATGGCCACCGCCGGGCAGGAATGGCCCCTCCCGAAGGTCCTGCTACCAGAACGGGTCGGGTTCATCGTCCGAGGCCGCCATCTTCCTCAGGACGGGCAGCTTACCGAGGCCATGAAAGACCCGCTTGGCCGCATTCACGCCAGCCCTTCGCTTCTTTCCGAAGCCCAATCGCTGAGCCTGAAAGTCCAGGCCATGTCGCTCGAAAATATGCGTGAGGGAATCTGACTCACGGAGCAGCCGCTCGGCGGTCATGTCATAAGCATGCTGGGCTAGCTGCTGGCGCACGCTGTAGCGCATGGGGTGGTAGCTGAACATGCGCCAGTCGTGCGCCTCGGGCTCGAGCAAGACAATGTCTACCTCAGGGAACTGGTCCCTCATCGCACGCAGTCCATAGACCACCTGACTGCGCACTAACATCCGCAGCACCTGATCCAAGACAGCAGGGAGCCCGCGGTCGCTGAGGTAGCGATGACCAGACATCATCGAGTCTCCCCCCCGAGGGTCATTGACCACCGGAACCATCGGGTTGACCGCAATAATCAGACTCGCCCCGTTTTGCACCGCTACATCCACCGGCAGGTTGCGCTCGATGCCGCCATCCACAAAGTCCTGGCCCGCGAGACGAACAGGCTTGAACAAGAGCGGGAGCGCCGCCGATGCCTGAATGGCACGAGAGATGGGGATCTCGCGTAGCCCCTGCTGACCAAAGACAACCCGATGGCCCGTGTCCACATTTACAGCCGTGATCAATAGCTCACGAGGAAAGTTCTCGAAGTCTTGACCCAGGCCGAGCTTCTCGAGGATCTCGGAGACGTACTTGGCCAGAGGCTCGTTGGTGAACAGACCCGATGGCATGCCACCTAACGCCTCGAACAACGCATCTGTTGGGCGACTGGAGTCCCCGGGAAGAAGACTCAAGGCGAAGCCCTTGCCCATACCCCAGGGCAGCTTCCCCGCAGAGGCTGCCCACATACCCAAGTCGAGTCCATAGATGGACGTTCTCTTTAAGGGCGGCAGACGCTTCCGATTTCGAGCGCCACGCACGAGGACATCATCCATGTCTTCTGGCGTCAGGCCCGAGGCCAACAAGGTCGCCACCAGGGAACCAGCAGAGGCGCCGGCGTAACAGTCCAGTGAGTTGACCACACCCCCACCCAGACAGCGGTCAAGAGCTCTCAGCGCGCCCACCTCGAAGACGCCACCCGTGATGCCGCCACCACCACACACCAGGGCTGTCTTGCCTACCGGGTTTCCTGTGCTGGTGGAGTTCTTCATGGTCACTCCGCCTCCACAGACTGGAGACGATCAGCCCGGAACAGCTTGCTGATGGGCGCCATGTAGCGCTGGCGGACGTCCTCATCCAGAGCCAGGCGGGTGTCCCGTCCACCGCCGCTATCCAGCGCGACCAGGACGCCTTTGGCGCGGAAGTGCCGGACAGCGTTAGTCAATGGCACCTTGCTCGCGGCCTCGGGTCGGGTCACGTCCTCACAGAGGTACATGCGCTGACCCACCAGGAGCGTCTCGCCGACGAGTTCCGACTCGGTCATGGGGCCCCCCCGCAACACGACACAGCCCTTGAGCACCACGTAATAGGACTCCAGAAGACTGCGGATCATGGCGAGCAGCAGGTCCGCTCGGTCCAGGTCAACCAGCTTCACCAACCGCACGGTTCCGGTAGCAGACACGCCCTGGTCCACCCAAGCATCGGGGAGCCCTGCCTCCCCCGGGCTCTCCACGTCCCGCACATCAACCACCCCATGCTCGGCGAGCTGGGCGACGGCTCGATCGACCAGGTGGTCAGCGGGGACGTCGGGGTGGAACACAAACTCCTGCTGAAACAGGTCCAACAAGAAGTCGAACCGCCGCTGCAGCAGGGGCAAGGGCTCTTCATCGCGCGTACCCAATTGAAGTGCCGTGCAAAAGAATGCCGCCGGTACGAAGTGGAACAAGACCGTGTTCTTGTAGTAATCGAGGTTGAGGCGTGAGCCCACCTCGGAGTCAATCGCCAGGATGTCCTGCCCCCGGGCAGCAGTCGCCCCGCTGCTGGGCACGACCTGCACCACGCCCGAGGACACAAACAACTCTAAGGCCTCGTCCAAGGCGTCTTCGGGGAAGTGCCACGAGTCGGAGAAGTGCGCTCCCCTCGCCTCGAGCCAGCGAGTCAAGAAACGGGCACGCTGATGAAACAGGTCTCGGGTCATCCCGCGCCGCTCGTGAGTCATCAGAGCCGTGGCACAGACCGACGACGGGGTCACGACGGTGACATCCTGGATCTCCGCAGCCAAGTGCTGACCGACGCGCTTCAAGAAGGTCTTGCGCTCCTCCGCGCTGAGCTCCCGGTAGGGCCGGTCCAACAGCTCCAACGCCTCTTTCAGGGAGATGGGCTCGTTGGTCTTGGCATAGACTCGTCCAAACCGGCGGCGCAACGCGGACGCCCCCCGAACCAGCCCCCGCGCCGACTCCTTCTTCTTGGCACCGCCGGTGAGCTCGGTCGCGTAGTCCTCGACGACGCGCTCATAGGCGATGTAGACGGGAACGACCAGAATGTCTGGAACAATCCGATCCGCCATCGCCTCCATGTAGGTGGCGAGGAGCCCGATCTTCCCAGGAAGCATCTTGCCGGTACGACTCCGGGTGCCCTCAATGAAGAACTCCTGAGTGTAGCCCTCTGAGATCAGCGACCGGATGTAGTGGGACACCAGCGCCGAATACAGTGGATCTCCCGAGAAAGAGCGACGAATAAAGTACGCACCGGCGCGACGGAACAAGTTGGAGACAGGCCAGAAGGCCATGTTTTGACCGGCCGCGATGTGCGGCGGCATCATGCCCTGGTAGTACAGCAGCCAGGACAACAACAGGTAGTCCAGGTGGCTCCGGTGAGAAGGAACCAGCAGGACCGTGCCGCGCCGAGCCGCGCTTCGAATTCGCTCCGCATCAGCGGGCGAGAACTCCACCCCGCTGTAGAGCCGAGAAGTGATGAAGTCGATCACCACCCGCAGCACAAGAATCGCTCCCCATCGATAGTCGGCCCCCATCTTGTCGAGGATCCGCGCCGCTCTCTGTTCAATGGCGTCTACTGAACGCCCCTCACTGCGAGCCGTCGTCTCAATCGCTGTGCGTACGTCCGGCTCTGCCAAGATCCGCTCGAAGATCCAACGACGGGGGCGAACATCAGGCCCCTTCACCACTTTTCGCTCTCGGTACAGATAGCCAAGAAGCAACCACCGCAGCTTCTTCGCCACTCGCTCGCGGCTAGCGCCCTCCTGTTCCAACAAGAAGTCCTGAACGCTGACAGGCTCTCCGACTCGGACTACAGCGTGGCGGAAGTTCAGGACGAAGTGTGTAGCCTTTCGTAGACGTCCTGGATCGTCTCGCCCACCCAGCAAGAGGTCCAGAAGGCCGCGCGTACTTCGGTCTGGTCCCCGGGACCAGACGAGCACCTGAGGCACCAAGAAGACAGGTCTGTCCCGATCTCCCTGAGCCTCCAGAAGCTCTTCCACCAGGTCCTTGGTGGGCGTCACCGTCCGGAGTGGCCACCGCCGACCACCCCGCAAGAACACGAGCGCGGTGTGGCCTCTCGCTACCACCCGCCTCAAGTACCCTGAATCCACCGGGTCCGGCAGCGGCCCCCCCGTGTCCTGTCGATAGCGCCGTCGAGCCCAGGCCGCTCGCACTTGAGTCGTCAGCGGGCCTAAGGACTCCGTGCGGACATCGTTGGCAAAGCGAGCCAGTGGAAGGCCGTGCTTGAGCGCGAAGTAATTGAAGAACAGATAGTCCAGCCGCGAGCGGGTCCGCATCACGTAGACAACCGTGCCCTTTCGGGCCGCTTCGCGAATCGGCCCCAGATCCGTGTCATCACGAATATGCCGAAAGAAGAAGTGGCTAAAGAAGCGAAGAACGATCCCCAAGCCAGGCAGCATCCGCGAACCATAGGGGTCGACCCCTGGAGCCCCAGTCCACGAGGGCAGCGGGGCTGCGAGGTCCTCAACAGACTCCAGGTCGCTCTCTCGTGTACGTGAATTCGTCGACGTCATGGGGACACTACTGGCAGACCGTCCATTTATAGAGGCCGGTGCGATTCGCTAACCGAAGCGTTTGCTCCCGTCCAGGGAAGGTCTCCATTGTCACACGAAGCATCCGAAGAGGTGAAGCCGAGGCCCACCAACACCACACCTGCGACCTCGTGCCATGTCCTGGGGCGCAACACGTGAGACTCGGACTCCAGCCAGTCTGTGCCACACCACAGGGGGAGCCCAGCCGCACGAGCCTCCACCTCCTTGAGCGGACAAAACCACCGCTCAGGGACCCTCTCTCCAAACGCGCGTTCCAGGACACGAAGTGGCCGCAGTCTGCTCACCCCAGCCGCATGGGTAGGGGGCCATGCTGCCAGTGGAATCCAAGCAGCATCCCAGGACCCACGAGCCAGAGCCACCTCCGACTCCGTCCCCCAACCCCGCCAGCAGACATCCAGCGGCAGCGCCGCAGAGGCCACCCGAGAGACAAATTCCTCACGGTCTGGGCCGTCTCCCCAGAGCTCAAGCTGAAGCCGCCGAGGCAAGACTCTGCCCGCCAACTGGAGGAGACCTTCGATCGACTCCATCATTCCTTGCCAGGGCTTGAAGGTGCCTGCGTAGCCCAGGACGTACGGCCGTGAGGAATCACCTTCAGGACCAGAAGCCACGATCTGATCTGGCCGTCCAGGCTGCGCCGTGTAGCCATTGGGGACACACAAAACCCGTCCTGAGTCGACCCCCCGGCCGATCAGATACTCAGCGAGGCTGGCCGAGACGACAATCACCTTGTCCGCAGCGGACAAGGCTCGGCCCTCGGCTACCAGGGACCGGCGGCGAGCGCGCCGGCCTCGAAACAAAGCCTCCTCCCAGGCAAGGGGTGCGTTGACCTCCAGGGCCCAGGCGGCCCCCACCGCGCGGGCGGCACGCTCTCCCACGGGACCACCAGGTCCGAGACGCTCATAGACGAGTTGCGGCCTGAACGCCTTCAAGTACGGGGCCAGTTCCTTCTGGGAGAACCGGAGTGGCTGCAACGGCACCGAATGCCTCGCTGTTCCTGATACAGGCGGCAGGGAAGACGTCCACAGCGCGACCTCCGAACCCTGGGTCTGAAATCCAGACACCATGCCGCGAAGGTGGACTGCGGCGCCTCCGATCGCCTCGGGGCAGATGCCCCGGTCTCCACACAACACGGCGACTCGCAGTGGCAATGTGGCAGGCATCACGGCCCAACCCGCAGCTCGAAGGGGCCAGCTCCCTGGTTGCCCTCCGACGAACCCGCTGTGTACACACCAGCGTCGTCATCGATCTGGAGCATGCCCACTCGGGCCTCGAAGTCCACCTGAAGATCTCCCTCTTCAATCAGTGACGAGTGGGAGCAATACGCATCCAGCACCACCTCAGCGGAGCCGCGTTCAGCGCTGTATTCGAAGGACTCGAGCGCCAGCGCCAGAGCGCGCAAGTAGCGGCCCTCTCCACCGAGTTCGCGGTTCAATCGCACACGAAACCCGTGCAACAGAGGGGCCGCGAGCTGGAGGCCGGGTACGCCCTCGAGAGTCACTGTCCTCTGGTCTACGGGGAGCGGAGGAATCTCGCTGTAGGGCGAGCCCGAGATTGGGTAGTAAGCCTCAGCTTCGAACTGTGATGTCGTGAGGACTCCGCTGTCGATCGCCAAGACCACATAGTGAAGCTGGCCCCCGATGGTCGCCACCTGGAGGGCCTCGTTCATGTCCGGCCGGTCGAGCGGCCCTGCCTTGAATTCCAGCCAACCCCGCACGCTGAGTTGACCGGCGTCGTCTTGATAGACCGCCTGTTCTCCATCCCCGGCCACAGCAGAAGCATCACCATCAACCAATTGCACCCCTGCGCCCAGCACCTCAGGAGTCCAACCATCAATTGGGTCGTAGTCGACGGGAAACTTATCCACCTGAGCGACATCCGTGTCGAACTCCAGCCCCTGGAGGGCAACGACGTAGTAGTCGGCAGGTGGCAGAACTGAGTCGTCCAGTTGAACCAGTGCCTCCGCATGTCCCGTGGAGTCGATGCTCAGCTCCATGGAGCCATAGTGAGCAACCAGTTGCGACGATGTGATCTGGGCCCAACCGATTCCGTAGCGCACCCCCTCCGGCGCTGCTGGGTTCAGCGAGAACGGTCCCCCGACAATGCCTGCACGTACTTCCATCGAACCGTCGCCATCCGGCGCCGAGACCCCTGCACGCAGGTAACTGATTCGGTGGGACAAGAACTCCCACTCGTAGTCGAACCCACCAAACAGCGAGACCGGAGCGGCCGACTGAGAACAGCCAGAAAATGCCCACACGGCTACGAGCAACAACAAGGACTTGGTGGGGCACCTGGGAGAGGACGACAGCATCACCGGCGGCAGGATAGCGCCTCGTCCACATCCTGCATCTCATAGTCACAACCGCCCCCACCCTTGCCACCGTCCAATGCCGCGTGCTAGTTGCGGTGCGGTTCGACCACAGCCCTCCACGCAGGCCATCCGGCACGGTGCATGAGTGGGGTCTCGTGGGCATGGGGTGAGGATGGAATCGACGCTGATAACCCGTCACCGGGGGGACTACCTCTGGGGCTCGTTCTACCTAGAAGGGGCGGACGGCTACATCGACACGCGGGATCCGGCGACAGGAGTGGTCCTGGACACGGTGCCGTGGCGACTTGGCGCACTCAATGCGGCCGTGCGTGATGCAAGAGAAGCAGGCCCATCCTGGGATCGCACCCACCTCCAGGACCGCCTGAGGATCGTGCACAATCTGCGCGAAGTACTGCACTCTCGGCGCAATGAACTGGCGGCGATGGTCTCACGAGAGATGGGCAAGCCGCTGTGGGAAGCGCGCCTCGAGTGCATCGCAGCGGTCAAAGCCATCGATGCTCTGCTGGAACAGTGCGGCCGGGTCTTAGCCCCCATCCCCCATCCATCTGCTCAAGGCACGCTCCGCCGTCGTCCCATGGGCACGATCGCTGTCGTCACACCGTTCCCCTATCCGATCTTCATACCGCTGCAGTTGTTGCTCCCCTGCCTCATCGGCGGCAACGCCGTTGTCTGGAAGCCATCCAGTCTGGTCCCCCTCTGCTCCCAAAAGGTGGCAGAGACCTTTGATGCCGCCGGCATCCCTCGGGGCGTCTTCTCCATGGTCACGGGCCCCCGCGATCCGGTTGGAGAGGCCCTCGTTCACCACAAGAACGTAGACATGATCGTCGGAGCCGGGAGCACGGCTCTGGGAGATGCAGTTCGGGTAGATACCGAGAAGCCCGTCTGGGCACAGACGGGGGGGAAGGGCTGGGCCATCGTTTGCGAGGATGCGGATCTGGATCGGGCAGCCTACGAGGTCATCACCAGCGCGTTTCTCACCGCCGGCCAGCGATGCAATGCCACCTCTCGTGTCTTGGTTGAGGATGCGGTCTCCGAGACCTTTCTGAAGCGACTTCTAGCCCTGTGCCGAGAGCTCAAGATCATGGCCCCCACGGACCCAGAGTGCTTCTCCGGGCCCCTCGTCAGCCAAGATGCTCGTACGCGGTTTCAGGAACACCTCAGAGCCTATGCTGAGGCCGATGTGGAGTGCCTGGCCGGAAGCCTGACTGGGTCAGCTGAGCTACCCGAGTCGATGCGCCGATTCGGACAGGGCTATGTACAACCTGTCGTGGTCCGGTTGGACGATGGGCTGCCGCCGGACCTCACCCTCCCCGAAGAGATCGAGGGTCCTCTGCTGGTCACAACTGTGGTGGAGCGTGCAGAAGAGGCTGTCGCGGCCTACAACGCTCACCCCTTTGGTCTCGCGGCCTCGGTGTTCAGCCAGTCATCGAGCCGGGCGGACGACCTCACTCGGAACCTCCGCGCCGGCTGCGTCAACTGGAATCGAGGGACCATCGTTGCCTCTGCGCGCTACCCAAACGCCGGGCTGGGTCGATCTGGCCAGGGCGCCGAGGGCAACGCAGCCCTCCTTCTGGCCTGCACCTGGCCACAGGCAAAGCTCTCCGCTTCTGGCCCGTTTGACCCCTCACACCGGGTTCCCGGCATCAACTGGCCGGCAGAGATGGAGCTGGCCGATCCCACGGAGGCAGTCACGCCACCGTTTCGACCGGGCGACGACACTCGCATCTTTCCTGTGGACGACTGAGTCAGAAGGACACGACGGCTCAGCGTCGCTTGCGGAAGCAGACCTGCGCTCCCTCTCCCCCCGAAGCCAGGTCCGGGCGGACCGCGGACTGCCAGTGAGCCACATCGCCACGGAGCGACACCTCCGAGCGCACGGGCCGCTCACAGGCCCAAAACGGCCGATCGGGAAGGAAGTCCACGACGGCCACACCGTCGGCCCAGCGAGCCCGTACCCGACCGGTCATGTAGCCCTCCTGGCCGTTTGCGCCAGCGACCATTCGCCCCTCGAACGTCGACGAGAACGGGTAGCGCAGGTCTGGCAGGCTCGGATTGAACTGGACTCGAAAGGCAGAGCGATCGCCATGGATCACCTCGGCCTCGCGAAGCTCGAGCGGCCCCGCCAGCCCATCCTCGGTACCCCCTTGAAAGCGGTAGTTGAGATCCACCACCGCCTCTCGCGCGGACAGGAGCACTTCATCGCCCACAAGCCTCTTCTCAAACATGAGCCCCTGCGAGTCATCCTGCCCCTCGTCGACCAGCACGAAGGCGGGCCTGGCCGTGGCCTCGGGGGCGAGGCTAGCCGTTGCAACCAAAGGAGCCTGGTGGAAGCTTCCTGCGGCCATCCCCCCCACCGACTGACGAAGGCGAAACGAGTACAGCAAGCCCGGCGCCAGCGAACGGACGCGCGCTTCAACTCCGTCAATACGCACCGTCGGCTCCGCCCAGTTGAATTGTTCGAGGTCCAGCACCGCGAGCACGCGGCTCTTGCTGTGGTTCATGGCGTTGCCGTTTCGAGCGGGGGGTACGACACCGGCTCCCCTCGACCGCACCGTACCCTCGAGCTGTTCGCCACCGGGAAGCGTCAACGAGAAGACATAGGTGAGGTGCTTCTCGGTATGGGTGCGCTCTACGACCAAGGCTCCGTCGTATACGGGCGCCGGAAAGCCCTGACCCAATCGCACGTGTTCCGGTGCACCCACGGCCACATGTTGAGTTCCGTCCACCTCTGCGATCAGCGCGAACCAGACCCAGCCGGCATCCAGCGTCTGGACGCGCGCGATCTCGACCATGGCGAACCGGTGATGGTCGGCGAGCTCAAAGAGCATCTCTTCGTCGAAATGGAGCCCCCACAAGCGAAACGGGAGAACAGGCAAGAGGGGCCGCTTGGCCGCTGTGTCATAGCGAACCCCGGAGCCCAAAGGAGCGCCTAGAAATCCATCGGGATCCCGTTCTACGGCAGAGGTAGGAGCAATGCGTGGATAGCAACCAGCCAGGGCCAATCCGACAGTCCAGAGGACCACCCATAGAACCACCGACCCGCCGCGCCATGTGGGGTGCTGACACATCTCCGAGCCAGTTTAGCGCTCATCAGGCACAATCCAGGCTCGAGGGGGCCTGGGAGGGTGCGTAGATGAGATGGATCCAACGTCTAGTCCCCTGCATGGTCCTCGCCTGCGGCTGTGCGCTGGGCGACGGAGACGCTCTCCCCACTCAAGACGAAGTGCTCGAGCCCATCGCGTGGACCCAGGGGCCACCACCGCTGCCCGACGCAACCATCCGCGGATTCCGAGATTATCGTGGCATTGTCCACCTCCACTCACACCACTCGCATGATGCCTGCGACGGCAATCCACAGCCGGGCGGGGTTCCCGACGAGGACTGCTTGCAGGACCTACGCGACGGTCTCTGCAGCAGCCGTATCGACGTGGCGTTCCTAAGTGACCACCCCGCACACAGTCAGGAGGCTTCCTTCGAGGACCTCCTGCTGCTGCGCGGCGAGGACGACCCCATCCTCGGCTCATCGGGCACAGCGGTCGCCAACAGAATGCAGTGCGCCGACGGCCACAGTGTTCTAGTCCTCCCCGGAGTGGAGTCAGACTCCATGATGGTTCTCGGGCTCCAGGACCACCTGAGCACCGGCTATGGTGGGGACAAGGCCGCCTACCAAGCCGCACGGGACGAGGGCGCCGTCGCCTGGATTGCCCATACTGAAGAACGCAATGTCGACCACTTGAAGACGCTCGGTCTCCATGGTGTGGAGCTGTACCAGCTCCACGCCAACCTGGACCCGGGGATCCGTGAGGAATTCCTGGGCCTCGGTGGTCTGGACTACCTGGGTGAATTAACTCCGTTTTTCTTTCCAGATGAAGATGTCATCCCCCCCCATGGTGATCTCGCGCCACTGGGCTTTATCGTCCCCAACGAACCCTCCATCCGAGCCGTCGAGGAGCTGGGACAGGTTCAACGCATCGGCATCTCAGGTGGAACGGACGCCCACCAGAACGTCTTCAATGTGGAAGCGCCCGATGGCGAGCGGGTGGACTCGTACCGCCGCATGATGCGTTGGTTCACCACCCGATTCCGCATGCAGGGGCCCCTGACCCCCGAGACAACTCGAGCTGCGCTCCGAGAGGGCAGCACCTGGATCGCCTTCGACGGCTTCGGCTCCCCCTTGGGCTTCGACTTCCTGGCGAGGTCTGGTGACAGCACCGTCGAAATGGGCGAAGAGGTCCGCTGGTCCGAGGACCTGGGCCTGGAGGTGACCTTGCCCACACTGGATCCGCGCAGCCCACGGGCCGCCACGACACCCACCATCACCGGGCGACTCTACCGAGCAGTCAAGAACCGGACCCTACTGCACGAGTGGACTGGTGAAGCCCTCCAGTGGTCCGTGCCGGGGCCGGGTGTCTACCGGGTGGAGGTCTGGATCACACCCAGGCACCTCTCTCCTTACCTAGGGGACTTCGTCGACGACTACATCGACCGTCAAGTCCCCTGGGTCTACAGCGGCGCAATCTTCGTACGCTAGTGGGCTGCGCCCGCCACGCGGTCCGACTCAGCCCCGCTCTTGCAAGATCCCTCGCCCTATGAGGGTCGCCAACGCCATGGTCGTGAGCTGGGGGTTCACGCCCAAGGACGATGGAAACACACCAGCGTCGGCAATGTACAGACCATCCATCCGGTGTGCACGGCCGGCGGGATTCAAGACAGAGGTCTCTGGGTCGAGGCCCATAGGGCAGGTGCTCATGGGGTGTGCAGAGTAGAGTTGAAAGGCATGCAGGGGGAGGTCGTCGAGCTCCGCAGCCACTCCTTCTGCGCTGCGGTGACGACCTGCGCCAAAGGCCGTCACAAAAACCTCACGCGCTCCGCCAGCGAGCAAGACACGAGCAGAGAGAACCAGGCCCTGCTTGAGGACATCGACATCCTCCGGCACCCACTCGTACCGGAGCTTTGCCCGTCCCGACCGGCTAGCCCGCACCGAACCCACACCTCGATCCGAGACCATCATCCCGAGGCCGCAGAGGTGATTTACCTCACGCATTACCTGCTTGGCCTCGAGCCCCACCCTTCCAGACTGAATGACGAGGGCCTCGGGCGGCGCTGTGATGGTGTGGGGTAGTGCCTCTGGCAACTGGGGATCCCACACGTAGGCGCCCTGAGTGACCCCCTTCCACATGTGGACCTCATGGTCACAAACGCCCAGAATTCCCGAGCCAGGATGGAGCAATAGTTGCTCCCCGACGGGCCCAAGATCGCGTGCGATGCCGTCCTGCCACAGCAGACGAGGGGTCCCAATGGCACCGGCAGCAAGCACCACCAGCTTGGCTCGCACACGCACCACAGCCCCCGGCGCCTTCGTGTCGGGGTGGTGCAAGCGGCCGACCACGCCCACAGCACGCCGCCCATCGACCAAGAGCGCCTCTGCGCGGCAGTCGGCCTGGAGCCGCAAGCCTGCGTCCTCGGCATCCAGGATCAGGTTCTGATCCACGCTGCCTTTGCCGCCAACCGGACAGCCGTAGTTGCAGATTCCACAGCCAATACAACCCGGAGCGTTGCGGCGCACAAGGCCGCCCTCGAGCCCGAGCTTTTGGGCACCGCGGGCGATGACCATATTGTTCTCACCAGCGGTTGCTTCGCTGACCGGTGCGACACCGATACGGGCCTCGATCTCGTCGTAGATGGGGGCGAGGTTTTGTGCCAGGTACCGGTCATCGTCCAAGGACTCAGCCCAAGATTCCAGCACGTTCTCGGGCGTTCGGAAGCAAATGGCCGAGTTGACCAGAGAGCCTCCGCCCACACCTCTGCCCGCCATCACTGGAAAGGGTACCGAGCCCTGCACCAACATGGAGGCCCCTTCCTGCATGTGATACTTCGCCGTGTGGGCAAACGAGGGGCGAAAGCGACTGCGGGGCGGCCCTTCCTCCAACATCACGACGCGGAGCCCACCACCCGTGAGGATTCGACTCACGGCCGCGCCACCAGGCCCGGCGCCCACAACGACAGCGTCAGCGTCGACAGAGTCGGGCAGCGGATTGTCGAAGCCGAAGCGCATACCAGGCCCTCAGAGCTCGTAGCCGCACGGGAAGACCCACCCGCACGCATCCTTGACAGCCGGGTGACCGCAGTAGCCCATGGACACGAACAGCATCAGACTTCGAATCGCTCCCCGCACCTCATGCCGGGGATGGGCTAGCCACGATTCGAGGCGCTCGCTGCGTGTCTCCAGAGACAGCGCACAGTAGCCGCGCCCACGCGACAGACGGGCCCAGTCATCAAGTCCATGCAGCAGAGCTCGCAGCAGGTCATCGGTGGGCTCGGGCATGTCGGTCAGGACCTGGTCCAGGAAGGCCGCTATGCCCGCCTCCCGACCGGAGAGCGCTGGCGTTCCACCCGGGGGGAACATGGCCTCAGCCAGCGCGTCGATGATCTCGCCCTCATGATCGGCCAGCGTTTGAAATGCGGCGCCCGACGCCCGGTCCCAATAGCTGATCACGCGGCCTGCCGCACCGAGAGAACCAGCGATAGCCACCGCCGATGAGGCCGCGAGGACATGGCGACGAGTCCAGCGGGGCCCGGAGTCATCGTCATTCGTGTCCGAAAAAAGGGCTCGTGCTCGTTCTGGGGGCCGCCGGTCAGTAGCATCGGGGTTGTCGGGCATCACGGGCAACCTAGACCTCAGTCAGCAAGCCGGTCAACCACCGGAGACGGCGGGGGGGCCCTAGGCTAAAGCCACGCCTAGCAAGCTGGAGCCTGGACAGCTACTCTCAGTAGAGAGATCGCTCTATGACAAGTAGGTCGGGCCGAGCACCAACACCTGGCAACTGGTGATTTGGGGGCGACATGGTTTCGACGGGGTTGTAGTAGGTCTTTGCCGCGTGCCGAGCACTTCAGTTAACTCGTTAAACTTCCTGGAATTCAATTTAATTGCCAACGATAGCAATTACGCGCTCGCCGCTTAGTCGGTGAGGGCACTCGCCTCATAGAAAGGCGAGTCGTCCGCCCCTCCTTGTTCGTGAGAGGGAATCGGGCGTCTTGAAGCGAACTGGCCAACTCCCAGAGCACATCCGGGGAGAAGGTGAGATACAGGGATGAGCTGGTCGATTGGGATCCTGCCCCTGGGAGCCCGTGAGACGAGACTTAAACCAGCGGGCTACGCGCGTAGAAGGTAGAGGGTGAGCAGCTTCGGACGCGGGTTCGATTCCCGCCGCCTCCACCATTGCTTGGCTAGAAAAACCAGCCACTTACGGCTGGTTTTTCTGGTTCTGGGGGCGTTTTCCGCCGCACGTCGGGGTGAGGGAGACGATTGAAGCCCAGGACGTCTCCAGCATGTCTGTGTGGCACACCGACCTGGGCCTCAGGTGAAGTCGTTTGGCGGAATGGACCTCTCCTCGGCGCCCGGACGGCGCCCCCACGTTGAGCCTCTCCTCGATGCACCAGGGCCAGGCAACGGGTCGGCAAGATCGTTGACACAAAATACACCTGTCGGTAGATACCTGACCATGAATACACGTCGTCCTATATCGCTGAGTTCTGCCTTCTTGCTCCTCGTGGCCCTCCTTTTGTTTGAGCCTGGTTGCCACGCCTATGCTCCCGGGAGCCACAGCCTTCCCGACAGCCTTCCAGTCTCCGAACCAACAGAAACGGATGACGACACCAGCGCTCCTGCGGACGAGGAGGAGAGCCAGGAAAACGACTCGGAAGAGGAGTCACCGGACGACGGGATCAGTGAAGACGACAGCGACGACACCGAGGACACCGCTCCTCCGTTGCAGGACACCGACGAGGATGGTGTTCCCGACGCTGACGACTGCGAACCCAACAGCCCTTCCATTCACCCAGGAGCCCCAGAACTCTGCGATGGACTAGACAACAACTGCGACGGCGCACTGGGTGATGGAGAAGACGGCAGTCCCGATGAGCGGGATCAGGATGGTGACCTCATCGTCGCCTGCGCGGGCGACTGCGACGACCTGGAAGCCACCACCTATCCAGGAGCGCCGGAGACTTGCGACGGTATCGACTCCAACTGT